>Ga0206844_10023_pt1 | contig 55375 bp, 53 predicted proteins | sample Alteio_BWOrgCont_22_FD_152907 | JGI IMG/M metagenome (GOLD analysis project Ga0206844, IMG submission 152907) | Enriched cells from forest soil in Barre Woods Harvard Forest LTER site, Petersham, Massachusetts, United States -... | ecosystem: Environmental > Terrestrial > Soil > Temperate forest >...
TTGCCCCATGAGTATGTGTTGTACTTCGAGAAATTAACCGTGTGATCGTAGTCCGTCCGCACACTGCCAGCAAATGCGGCCATCGAGCTTCCCATCAGGACAACTGCTATTAATATCGCCCGCATATAACGCTTCATAGTGTTTCCGTTTCCTCCACCAGAGTGGAAATCGATATTGGTGAAGGCATCTGTTAGCGCATCTTCTTCAGAAGCTCTCCACGTCTTCGTCGAAAATAAGCGCACTGCTGCCGCGAAACCATAGAGGTCACTACACACACGCTCATGTGGTTCTACACAATCTATTTGGGCCGTCCTTATTGTCTTGTTGCACGCCGTCTAAGATCACAATCCCGTTCGGATCAAAAAGGGGCGCATCCAGGATTCTTTCCTGGCTGCGCCTCTCTAATTCAATTGACCCCTATGTTTTGCGTTTCAGGCCCGTTTAATTTACAGGCCTTATTGCTGGGTGTTGACGATCAGCGGAGTGCTTCTGGTAAACGTTCCGCATGTCGCGCTGATCAGGACTGTCTTGGTCCCGGTGTCCTTAAGCGTGCTGGTCCAATTCGAGCCTCCGCCGCAGCCGATCGCGCTTCCGATCACGAGGACCAGCAACAGAAGTGGGAAGATGGTACTCGCCAGTTTGGCTTTTTCCCGGCGGATATTGCCAATCAACCAAAGAGGAACTGCGAGCGAAAACAATCCCCATCCTTTGCCGATTGCGAAAGAGGATGTTGTGGCGGGAGTGGCTGTGATGGTGAAGCTTGTTGTAGCCGTTCCACCATCCGTGATCGCGCCACTCGAAGGTTTGAAGTTGCACGTCATTCCGACAGGAAGCCCTGTACAGGCGTAATTGACTGTTCCGCTCATTCCTGAAAGCGCCTGGATCTGCAACGAAATCGGGGATGAGGTTGTGCCGTAACTGACGTTGAGTGACGCCTGAGAGAGCGACAGCAACATCTCCGGGCCGCTTGAATAGACGGTCAGCGTCTGCGCGTTCGAATCGGACGGCAAGGTTCCATTCGTGGACGCAAATGATGCGGATAACGCATGCTGTCCGAGAGCAAGCGTATTGGTTGTGTAACTTGCGCTCCCCGTCGCATCCAAAGTGACGGTCTGCAGTACGGTCGAACCATCCCGGAACTGGACGCTTCCTCCTGCGGGTGACGAGGTTGACTGTACGACCACCTCTGCCTGGAGAGTTACATTGTCTCCCAGCACCGCGGTCGCTGGAGCTTGTAGCGTCGTGACGGTCGCATTCGCCGGGGGTGAGGGCGGAGTAGGGGAACCTTCCCCCGGTGCGTTGTCATTGACTTCGGATTGAGAACAGATATGGCCGTTATCAAGTCCAAAGGGGTTTGTGGATGGGGAATAAGGGGACGTAGATGGGCCATAAGGATTAGGGTTAAATTCGTAAGCCAGGGACAACAATTGACTGGGGCCTCCGGTGATCTGGTGATCCATGGGACCAGTTATGGCGACAAACTCATCTAACGAGAGATTCACCTGAGTAGGCGCATTTCCAAAGAGGATGCTGGTGAGTGCAGGGTTCATCACCTGAGCGTTGGCGTTCGTGTGTCCCCCGTTGACGACGGGTAGAGCCAGAACATACCAATCCTGATAAGGCGGGTCTTGAGAATATTGGAATGGATAATTTGGATTGTTATCGACATTTTTCCAGGTTTCCGAGAAGTATGGTAACCCTCCATAGGTTGGGTAATTGATGGACTCGTGAGGGGCACTCGTGCCCGAAGGAGGCTTTGTAATGCCTGGATAGAAGGAGCTGCAACTGTTCGTGTTACCGCTCGAGGTGTAACCCATATCTGCAACTGTCGATACACCGCTCGTCATGTTCCAGTAGTGCACCTGGAAAACGGACGGTACCAATGACATGTACAGGCTTTTCTGCTCTGCCGTTGTGATCTGGGCAATTGCCGCGTTCTGCGTTGCCTGCGTTGGCGAAAAGAGTGCCTGATTATTGACGGCGCTGGCTCCGAGAGTAAGCAGCTTGTTCCAGTCTCCCGTAATCGAATCCAGCGTCGCATCGAATCCGGCGAGAAATTGACTCTGCAGACCAAGTCCCGCAAGTTGGCTGACTGTCGTGTCCAGAGAGTAGTCGAGCCGTGGGATGTCAGCCGTGCTCGACTGATGACCACTGGCCAACCCGCCGCCCGTACCGCCTGCGGCCTTGAACGCGTCTCCAATCAGCCCAATCGTCTGGTCGGCGAGCTTGATATCACCGCCACTGATGGCTCCATCTGTCGCCAGCGAAACATAAGGACTTATGTCGGTCGCGATCATGTTCACGATATGCCATGGGCTGACCTTTACCGGCGCTTTCTGGGCAAGCGCTACACCTTGCTGCTCGATATTGGCCTGTACCGCCGAAAATGCCTGCAGCAGTGCGAGAGCAGCGTTGGAATTGCCTGCCGCAACAATATCTTTCAGGTTTGTCGAGCCGGTGACAAAGAAGCTGAGCACGTTCGTCAGGGCGACAAGCTCGTTGTGCAGCTGAACTTTTACAGCGTTAAAGTCGTTCTGCGTGAAAGTCAGTTGCGTGCCGTCATTCGCATTTTCCCAGGTGCAACCGCACCCGGAGGTTGGCGTGGGATACGTCGCGTTTAATGGGTCGAACGTATGATAGTCAATCGATGTGTTCAGCGATCCGGTATAGAAATAATGGATGTCGTAGCTGTAAGGTCCCGTCACACCCTGATTCAAGGGATAGTCGTACCCGGACAGCCCCTGGATGTACCAGTTGTTGAGGAGGTAATTGCTCAGGTACTTGTAGGCGTCGATCTGGCCGGAGAGCGTATCGGCACCGTAGAGCAGGGGGCTGCCTATAAATTCAGGCCACTCGACCGGTTGCTGCGACAGGACCAGGCCAAGCTGCAGATTGGCGGTATCGGTCGTTACACCGGAGTTGGGATTTAAACCGGGTTCCTGCTGTGCATGCGCAGGCTCAAACATGCCATGGTTGTCCAGTGCAAAGGTTCCGTGCACATATCCAGTCTGACCCTGTTGCGCGAGATAACTGGTCGACAAAATGTTATGGCCGTTCAAAGGCCCACCGAGCCCGGGAACTCCAATCATGGTGTATGTCGAACCCGCAGCACCCGTTTCCAGAATCAATTTGTCGGGAATGCCGAAGGCTTGTAATGCCTGGGATAGCTCAAAGGTGCCGTTATCTGCTCCGTTGGAGGCGCCTGTGCCGGCCATCTGTTGAGGAGTGCTCCAGCCGGCTGTGCCGACTGTTGTGAGAATCGCGATTTGGGAACTGCTCACGGCCGACAGCGCAGGCCCCAGAGTCGCTATAGTACTTGGGTTACCGCCTGTTCCTGTCGGAAAGTATTGTCCGCAATTAGGGACAATGATCACATTATTGTTCGGGGCATTTTGGGGACAGGCAGCTACCGGCAGTAGCGTGTGCCGGTCCAGAACAAGCAGCCAGAAACCATTGGCATTGGCTGATGCGGAAGGTGGTTGATAGACCACATTGTATTGTGGGCCGGTCGGCGTCTTGTTAATCGTAATGGTGGTAGTGGCGGCGGTAACGCCCGGCTGGACCATATATTCGATATTGCCGCTGGGTTGAAAATTGTAGTTGCCGGACGCATCTTCAGCGAGCATACCCGTGGCGGCTGCTGCAGGACTGGTATTCGTACTCGTGGTGTAAGTCTCATAGGCAGACCCAGGGTTAGCGCCGGGTACACCAATTGCTATGTACTGTTGGGGCACGTCATTGCTGTAGGTATTGCCGAGTACAGAACTTGGGCACTGGCAATTGTAGGCGCGGCCCCCAATCGAACTTGTATCGAATGGTACAGAGCTGGGATTTTGTGGAATGAACGAACCCGCATCCGTCTGCTGGCCTTGAAGAGTGCCGACGATAACCAAGTCATTCAGTCCAGCCAAACTTTGCAGGTAGGGCACCAGCGTGCTGGAGCCGGCGAAGCATCTAGGCGAAATCTCCGGAGCACTGGTTTTTTGCTCCAATGTCTGCCTGTCGAGGACGATGACACTGTAGACTGACGCGCAGTCGCCGACCGGCAGCTGGAGCTGGCTGCCGAGTTGGATCCAGTTTCCATTCGTTGGCGCTCCGCCGGGAATCAGAGTACTGAATGCAATGGAAGGGGGCAAAAAACTGCTCATCGTGGGTAAAGTGGACGCAGTGTCCGAAGATTGAACCGCACTCTTGGAGAAAGACAAAGTCCGTATCCCTCCCGTGTTCTGCTTGGGCAGGACCCCATCGAAATGCATGCGCGCGCTGGACGCGGTTCCGTCCTCGTTCTTGGCCGTGGCATAGAGGACGTTGTTGCCGTCCCGCATACCATCTGTCTCCGTCAATACCGCCGAGAGGCACACGCCGCCGGAACAACTCTTGTCGTAAAACTGGTCACTTACGTCTTTTCCATTAAGAACAGCTTTGACCGAGTCCGTGCGCGTCCCCTGTGGGAACTTGAGATTTACGGTACGCCTGGATGTAGTGCTGTCCTGAGCTGTGGGCAGGGTGATCATAGCTTGATTTCGAGCTGCCGTGGACTTGCCAGCCAGCGATCGCTGTCGTATCTGTGCGAATGCTGTAGACGCGCACATCACGCCCAAAACGAGACAAACCAGTATGCAGAGCTTGCGAAAGCTATTCATGGATTCCTATTCCCTTTTGACCGTGGAGTGCCAGCCCGTAGGACTTGACATGTGTAGCCTATAAAGACGCTGAGACAGTATCCATAGAGGCTGCTACACGGAGAGGTGTGTAGTTCCACATGCAGTTCCAGGCTCTAGCTCTGGGGCTACAAACTCGCGCCACGCATGTGGAACCACACACATGCGTGTGTAGCGCCCTCTATATCTATCCATGGTGTATTTTCGTACTCTCATGTTGACTGAATTCGCTTCCGGAATTACAGATGAGGAAGTGTCAGTATCCAGGTCAGCATTGACCCAGGAAAGCGGGAGAGAAACAAACATGGCATGCATCTCGATCATCGGAGCATCTGGCGCTGTCGGCAGCACGCTCGCAGCCCACGTTCTTCGCAGTGGCTTATTGCGAAATGGCGATCGGCTTCAACTTGTCGCCCGTGGAGTCGATTTGAGCTCGTCGAAGTTATTGGGCACACGCATCGATCTTATGGATGCGTTTGATGATCAAGGTGTAGATATCGAGGTTGTCGCAAACACTGAAGATGTGGACGGTGACATCGTCGTTATGTGTGCCGGCATTTCTTCGCAGTCGAAGCTTATTGACCGCCGCGATTGGGGAAGGACCAATCTCGATCTCTACGAAAAGATCGCAGAGACATGTGCTCAGCGTGTCCCGGACTCCCTGTTCATCATCGTCAGTAATCCGGTTGAGCTTGCAGTCCGTATTTTCTCTGAAAAGCTTGGGCGCAATCGAGTGATCGGAATGGGAGCCGAGCAGGACTCTCTGCGATTTGCGCGGGCCATAGCGCATGATCTTGGCATGAGCAGGCACGATGTATTCGCGTCCGTCTTAGGCGAACATGGTCAGTCGATGATTCCTCTTTGGAGCAGCGTTGAGTTAAACACAACGGATGAGCAGCTTCTGGCGGATCTCGAATCTATGCGAGTACGAAGCGGAGCAGCACCACTGGATCAAAGAGTTGCGGAATTGAAGAAGCGGGTACACGAACTTCTTGAAAAAGACCTGGTCAATGAAGCATATGAAATGACCCGACAATCCTTGCCTGATGCGCGGATCTTCGTGCAGCCATTGATTACATGGCGTACGATTCGTTCCACGCCAAATGCAACGGCAAATGCTACGCTTCGTTTTCTAACAGAACTGCTGGCGGACAATCAGCGACCACTTCACGGTCAGGTATTACTCTCGGGAGAGTTTTCTGAGATTCAGGGTGTCTGCGGCGTTCCCCTGGATATAAGCAACGATGGCTGGCGAGTAAGACCTGCTAAACCGCTGTTGGAGGAAGAGGAAACAAAGATTTCGCTCGCGGCTGCCGCTATTGAGAGATATGTCTCCGAAGTTCGGTTAGCTTGACACGTACAGGTATACGCTCTTCTCATGAACGGGAAGGTCATTATCCACACCTCTCAGTAATTAACCTTTTTCGTATTCCGCCGCATTCAAGGGGCTGCCCTATTCAGAAGGCAGCCCCTTATTCAGTTAGAAGGTAAGCTTAAGCGCTCCTTGCATCACGCGTGGATCGATCACACCTATCGATGTAATTTGCCCGAACGTCGAGCCTGGCACTACAGGATCGTTTGGATTACATGCGGGCTCGTCGCATGCCGGAGGGTTAGAGTTTGGCTGTCCAAAGCTGGGATGATTCAGCGCGTTAAACATTTCCCACCGAAACTGTAGATGATACCGCTCTGCAAAGCCCCAGTTCTTGATAATCGCCAGGTCCATGGTGTTAATCGGAGCAGTTTGAATTAGAAATTTCGGTGAATCGCCGGCTGTACCTGGCGCGTTCTGCCGGAATGCAGCCGGGTTGAAGTATTGATTCAGCCAGTTGCTCTTCCCTCCCGTGCGAACATTCAGCGGCTGCCCGGTAAGGTCGGCACGATCCTGATGTTCATTGAAGCCAGAGTTATTGTTCCCATTTCCACCGTTGACCTTGAACGGAGGGCCGGACTGTATCGTGTATATTCCGGTAAGCTCCCACCCACCCAAAACATTCTTCACAAGAGCATTCTGATGACTCAAAGCAGGAGCCTGATAGATCAGGTTTGAAACCCAATCCACTGGATAATTCAAACTGGAAGGTCCAAGATCATGCTTCAGATCGAATGGGTCACTCACGCTCGATTCAAAGGAGGGGTCGCCTGAGCCTCCAACGTCGGTTGTCCGTGACCACGTATAGTTCGATTGGAATTGAATCCCATGCGAAAACCGCTTTTCGATTCCAGCCTGAAGCGCATGGTATGTGCCGGTGCCACCGTCCTGCACCTGCAGAATTTCGCTGAAGTTCGGATAGATGGTGCGTGCTCCGCCGTTCGCATAGATACCGGGATTTAAATCGATAGGTGTGGCCTGATGATACGACTGGCTCCCGACATACGCCAGGTGCATTGCAAAGGTCTTGGCGAACTGCTGCTCAATGGATAAGTTCCAGCTCTGCGTAATGCCGAGCTTAAAGTCCGACGGAAAAACTGCCTGCAATTGCGTGGGAAGAACGAAGGTTGAGTTTGTGGGAGGGACTTGAGTGGGAGAAGCAAATGGCGGGAAAGGGCTCTTCCCTCCAGTACCCGGAAACACGCTCCAGGGGTTGTCGAATGGGATGGAGTTGGTCGTCGTGCCGTTCACCTGGAACGTCGGAGCAAATGGCGCCGTGTCCCACACATGGTTGTAAAAGGCATCTTCCAGCGGAGTGGTAAACAACCCGAAGCCCGCTCTGACGGCCATATTCTCGTTCACCTGCCAGGCCACGCCGATGCGCGGCTCAAAGTATCCATAGGTGGTCTCCATGAGCCCCGCATTCACGCCCTTATCTCCCGGAAATACCAGCCCGAGAGGAGCATTCGGAAAACGAGTGCTCTGCTGTCCGGGAACGAATGCCGCGCCACGGCCGCCAACCACAGTCAAAGGAAAGTTAGGGTCCCAGCGCAAACCAGCATTCAGCGTTACCTTCGGAGTCAGCTTGTATTGGTCCTGCGCATAAAGACCAACCATCCAGCCGTGTGTGCTGCCGCTTTCACCCGCTCCCTGTCCCAGGCTTTGCGCATCTCCAAGTAAAAAGTCCGCCAGTTCAGAGCCGGTATATTGTCCCGTAAAGCCGATGTTCGCATTCACGTTATAGCTTGAGCTTTCATGTCCATAACGATGCAGCAGATCCGCTCCAGCTATGAAGAAATGCTTCCCAAATGTTTTGGTGATCGTTTCCGTAAACCACCAGTCTCTTCTCTTCGTATCATTCGGATTGCCGGAGAAGACCGTGAACCCCTCTCCCCCGCCATACAGCGTGCTTCCATTCGTTGCGCTCAAGTTGATATAGCAATTGCCCGGCGGGTCGGCCACATTGATGAACTGAGAGAGGCAGAGCGGATTTCCGTTCGCATCGCGCACCACCGTCCCTGTCCCATAGTCGATCGAGGCATAGGCAAGGCTGACGCTGTTGATCAGAGAATTGCTGATCACCCAGGTGTGATTCACCACCTCATTCAAATAGATGCCATGCTGCCCTTGAACACCTGCCAGAATATTGCCCGGGATGATCGTGCCCGGCTGGTCGTAGTCGTAGACAAAATTTCTTAGAAAGACGCGCTGCTTATCATTAATCGTGTAATCGATGCGCGCTGTTCCTTCGTCATAATTCGCCCTTGAAACAGGATTGACGTAATTCGTCAGCCCCGATACAGGATCTCCACCCAGGGGAAGCGACTTTTCCAGAGCAAGCGCACCTGGGCTGAACTGCGACGGGTTAACCTGATTAGGCTTTCCGTCAATTGTCGTAAAAGGGCCGCCAAGCTGAACCGGAATCGCGCTGAAATCGCCATTCAACATCGCAGCCGTAGGCGTATAGGTCTTGTTCGTAGATGCCACCTCCGATGTGCGCGTCCCCTGATAGTTCGCGAAGAAGAACAACTTGTCCTTCAAAACAGGGCCACCCACATACCCGCCAAACTGGTTGCGCTTAAGCGGATCCACGGCATGCGAGAAATAGTTCGAAGCATTCAGATCGTTATTGCGAATAAACTCGAAAACGCCGCCATGAAATTGATTGCCGCCGGACTTGGTTTGAATGCTGACCACGGCATTCGGTGCAAAACCGTATCGCGCATCAAAGTTGTTCGAGATCACGCGAAACTCCTGCGTCGCATCGGCATTAGGAAATGGCGCAGCAAGCATGGCAAATGTATCCATATTCGAGACGCCATCAAGCAAGTACCATGTGCTTCCCTGCCGTCCACCCCCAGCTGACGCTCCTGATTCGGTCGGGAAGGAATTGCTCGTCGGGAGAGTTGCCGCATGCGATTGTAACTCGTTGGTCACACCCGGAGAGAGAAACACCAGGCTTGAGGGATCGCGTCCGTTGAGCGGGAGGTCTTTAATCGCAGCCTCGTTGATCACCTGTCCAATCTCAGCAGTGGAAATATTGATAAGGCCTTCGCTGCTATTGACGTTCACCGTTTGCGATGCAGAACCCGGCTTAAGCTGGACATTAAACACCATGGACTGTCCGACCGCTAAAACAAGTGCATCGCTGGCAGCCATGCTGAATTTCGGGGCCTGCACATAAATACGATAGGTTCCCGGATTTAAGAATGGCGCGTCATAGTAACCCGAGGCATTGGTATGCGTCGTGCGGGTCGTGCCCTGGGTCTGGTGAACGATCTTTACTTCGGCGTTTGGAATAACCGCTCCTTGGGAGTCGGAAACTTCGCCCGCAATCGAGGAGCTCTGTGCAAAGGAATGAGAGGCAATGAAGGTGAGGCAAAGAAGGAAGACAAGACGGCGAACAATGCGCAGCATAGGCTCTCCAGTTAACTCGGTAAAACAAACTCGTTAGTGGGTGTCGGGGGATAGGTGTATGGCAAGTGCCAATCGCATGGCGGCGATGGTTTTATATAAGTCGGGGATAATCTCCGCCGCGCTTCTGGCAGAGCTTCCGCTTCCTGTTATTAATTCGCGGCATAAGGCTTCATTGCGATCTACTTCTGCAGAGAGGTCTATAGCAGCGGAGCCTTCGGCCAGGTCTTTCGGCCGTGCGATCTGTAGGGCATCGAGCGTTGAGGTTTCCGCGGCAAGACTGCTTTGCAGCCGTGCCGCGTAGCTTTGCGACAGTTGGACAAATGCCGAACTCTTCGCATCCCCACTGGCAGGGAATGTTCTCCTGAGAGACAGGAGTTGCGCGGCATTCTGTTTTATCTTTAACGAGGCATCGAGCAGACTGCGGGAAGTTGCTTCCAAATCCTGCCTCCTGCCGCTATCCGCAAGGGATTTCTCCAATGGAGATGCCAGCGCATCCATCGATTGCACCTGAACCGGCACAGCAACGGGCTGATTCGGTACAACCACCTGCAGTTCATCCAGGCTGAGTAGATCCGCCGATACATGCGGCACGACGGAAAGTTTGCTGACGATTTCCTGCTTACGCGCCTCTGTCTCTACAACACCCTTGACCTCAACCGTTCGACTCGACCGGGAAATACTGATCTGCTCCCCTTCATCCGCATGCAGTCGATTCAAAACCAGACGAGCCGCCAACTCCGCGTTGTCCAGCTCTGCATTTGTCGGCAAAGCAGGGAGTGTTACCACACGTGGCGGATGCGGTAGACCGGAGAGCGGCTCAAATAAGGCCTCATTGACACCGCTCCAATCCAGCACGGCATAATTCAACTCCGCGATCTCAATCGTTCCATAATCACGCGACTCGACTGTCCTCTCCACGGGATGAAAGTCAGAGACCCTGATGGTCAGCGATTCTTCCTCGATAGGTCCATTCGCTGCTTTACTCACCAGGGTGAGCAGATCGTCGCCGGTTTTCTTGATGTGGTCAGAAACCGAGAGCTGGCGGTCATGCCATTGCCGATAAGAATCCGCAGACAAAGGGGCCTGCCAGTCCACGCCGACGGAGGACAACACCTGATGCACAGGTTCTACCTCTGCCGTAAGAATCTCAGGGCGGCGACGCCGAATCGAATGCAGGTCGCGATAGATTTCATGTTCGACCTTGCCATGCGCCGTCGAGATGCTCACCTTCTGGTAGATCACTCCAGTCTTTTCATGGGAGTCCATCCGATCCGCCAACACAGCGCGATTGAGTAACTGTGCGGCACTCATCGAAGGAGCAGGGCTGCGCCACACCCAGACCAAAAGGCACACAGCGGAAACGATGATGGCCACGCTGGCCACGAATGGGATCATTTGATTCCTGAGTCGATGGAAAAAGTGAAAGACTGCACGAGCCGGATGCGGACGCCGCATCTTTCCATCAGACCTCTTTCGCAAATCGGCAAGGAGCATCTCACGGCGTCGCGCACCCGGCGGAATTGCCTCGCTCACGGCTCGCCTATATTCGGCCACCCGCATGGCCGCCTTGTTTAGCGCCTCGCGCCGCAAACGACAGCGCCAGCACTTGGCGATGTGTGCGCGCGCGCTCATCGTACGAATGGCATTGAGCTCGCCGGAGAGGAGGCGCGAGATGGATTCATCGGAGAGATGATGTAAAAGAGTGAGCCTGCGTTCAATAAAGTTCATCATCCCTCGGCCAGACGAGCCAGGGCTCGCTGTATTAATTCCGAAACGCGCTTGGTGCTGATCCCAAGCACAGAGGCGATCTCGCGATAACGCAGATCCTCGGCGCGCAACAGCACCGCTGCTCTCTGCTGCTGGGTCAAACGTCCCAGCGCAAATCGAACGCGCCGGATTTCTTCGTTCTGAATGGCATGCTCCTCCGGGTTTGAGAAGTCGACCGCCATCTCCACCAGATTCACATTCTCGTCGTCGGGATACTGCAGCTTGCGCCCCTCCCGAAACAGATCCATCGCGCGGTTGTGCGCCACGCGAAAGATCCATCCGCGCAGATTCCGGTCATTATCTTTCAGCGCAAGATGATCGAACAGCCTGACAAAGCAATCGTGAATCACATCTTCCGCTTCATGAAAAGCAAGCCCCAGACCAGCAAGATACGTCAGCAACGAAGGACGCAGCTGATCATAGAGATCGAGAATGCGGCTCTCCTGCGATGGCTCCGGGCTATCGGCCGCAGCCAATAGCCGAAACGCCGCCAGAGGATTCCCGAGTTCCTCGCCATGACCTGCGAACTGCAAGCCATAAAGGGGAAACCCAGCGTGTTGGAATGAACGAATAGTAAGCATCGTTATCAATTTCAGTATGTATGCTCTAAGAACGCAGAGCCGCGACGATCTTTACCCCCCTGCTTCACTTTTTACGCAACTGTAATCAGAAGCCCTCCGCGCACACAACGGACAAAGGTGTTTCACGCTGCTTCTTTAAATCCACATGAAAAAACACAAGGAGTATCGACTATCCCAAGACGGTAGTGGCTTGAGCAGGAGTGGATGATCGACTGCTGACGCTGATTTATTTCCGGACTCCGAACAGAATGATCGTGGAATCAGCTGCTCTACGCCGCAGTGGGTGATCCGATCCGCCGAGGTTCAGCGGAGGCACTCCTGGCACTAAAAGTCGATTTTTGTCCTCAGTCCGAAGACGACAACCTGATGTGCCCCGCCACCAGCATTGACGTAATACTGAACCACCGGCTGCACGAGCATGGATGGCGTGACATGGAGCATGCTGTTCAATTCCAATGCGTGTTCCACCTTGAACGGTGGCGAGCCGGGACTATGGAAAGCCGAACTGAGGTGATTTCCTACCTATCCCAGCGAGATGGTGTTGTAAAACTGAACTGGAAAGGGCTCGTTATAGCGAAGTCCGGCATCGAATTCCCTGTCGTTCCGATTCACGTTGGCAGGGCTCCAATCGTAGGAAACCGTGGCGTCAATCCCTTTCGATTCCGCCTTGTCGACTCGCCAGATGGCCTGGTTCGCCATCCAGTACATCAGGTAGTTGCCAGCGCGAGGCGCGGACTGAATGGGACTGGTGAACTTACCCGGGTTGTAGGCTGCGCCGAATTTGTAAAGCCCGGAATATCCCTTTCGAGTGTCTACATTGTCGAAGCCGCGGACTGCCGTTGATTTCTGGCCTGGCGTGAATCCGATCTCGGATACGTTCATGACGGCTCCCCGAAACTGAGGAACCAGGCCAGTGAAATTATGGGAGTATGGATATTGGTCAGCCGCGAACACCATGGACTTCACATAGAAGCGAGTCAAAGGTATGACGCGCAGTTCCATCGCCGGAGTCGAAGGCGGGTCGAAGGATTCATAGGTCGTCACCAAATTCCCAAGCGCATATCCCATGGGTTCAAAGATGAATGATGCCCCATAGTGCTGGACTCCATAGAAATTCTGGGCCGCAAACTGACCCAATCGCATCAAGATGCGCTCGTCACAGACCCGCTTTCGATCCACCACGAGTCGAGACGAAAGGTATCGCCACTGGACATGCCGCTGGGGCTGGTTAACAAGCCGAGATAGGCGCCCAGATTCCCGCCGGCCTGCCACAACGCGGTGGCAGGGAAATATGTGCCCTTCCAATGCACAAGGTCATCAAGATCGAAGTCGACTGTCCCCCTGATTCGGTTCCAACTTGCAAATCTTTCTGACTGCGGGCTCTTGATGTTCCACAGATGATCTGCGACATATTGAAAATCGAATGTGACTCCGCGCTCTTCCAGACGAAAACGTTCGCCGCCCCAATCACCGAAGAGATGGCCTTGTTTTTGGGGCTCGAGATCAAGCCTGTGGGAGCCACTCAGGGGCTCTTGCGAACGCGTCTGGCAGGTTGCGCGCGGACAGCACAACGATAACGCCGTCAGAAATAGCAGAAGTAGAGGTAAACGGCCGGACATAGGAGAGAAATCTCATGTGTCTTTGGACATATCTTTATCCCATCTGATATCAGCAACGCAATTATCGTTTTGTATTGGGACTGTCCATGAGAAGCCACCAAGTCAGGAGCCAGCAGGCATGATCTGCAATTTGCCAGCAACTTTAGGAATTGTGGATCATCTTGATCCCTCATTCATCGCGGAGCAGAATCATCGGATCGACGGCGAGGGCACGTCGAGCGGGCACCAATGCTGCGGCGATGCCTACGCAGAGCATAGTAAGAATGACGCCGCCGAGGATGACTGGATCTTTTGGTGTGGCCTGATACACGATAGACGAAAGAACACGGGTTGCCAGTACACCAAGGATCATGCCGGCGATCGATCCAATGGCGAGCAGACGGAAAGTACGCCCGAGCGCTGCGCTGAGCACTTTGCGTTGATCGGCTCCGAGCGCTATGCGGATACCGAGATCGCGGAGGCGTTTGCTAACCGTGTAGGAGGCCATGCCGAAAATGCCGGTAATGGCAAGCATCGCACCCAATAAGCCGAGTACGCCGAGAGAGACGGTGGCCACGCGAGCGGCGAAGAGGGCGGAATCCAACTCTCTGTTCCAGGTTTTGATTTCGAGCGGCAGTGCTGGATCGAGGCTGCGCATCGAGCGTTGCAATGCTGCGGCGATCTCCTGCGGGTCACGCTGCGATCGAACAATGAGGCAAGTGTCGCTGGAAGGGTGCTGGAGGAAGGAAAAGAACATGGCCGGCTTTTGATCTTCGGTCAGGGTCTCGTATTTACCGTCTTCCACCACGCCTATCACTTCCGCGCGGAAGCCGCCGCCCCAGAACCTAAAATGGCTACCCACTGCTTTGTCGGCAGACCCGAAGACCTTGCGGGCAAATTCGCGATTCACGACGGCCACGATGGGAGCTTTGTCTTCATCGTGCATGGTGAAGGAGCGGCCAGCCAGAAGTACCGTTCCGGCAGCGCGGAAATAGTCAGGCGAGACACTGAAGTTCTGGGCATCGGCTGCAGCGTTCGTCGGACGATAATCAGTTGTGGCATCGGTGTATATGTCAGAATCCCCTCCGCCGATACTGAGTGGAAGCCGATCGGCATATCCCACGGCCGTGACGCCGGGTATCGCGGTAGCGGCATCGAGCATGCGCTTCTGCATCTGCACACGCTGGCCGGTATCATATCCAGCCATCTGTAGATCAGTCTTTACCAGCATCACGTTCTTTGGCTGAATACCGTAGTTGCTCTCTAGCGAACGAGCGAGGCCGCGCACAGCAACGAGCGAAGCGGTGACTAAAACGGCGCAAATGGCGATTTGCAAACCCAGCAATACATCACGCAGTGTAAAGCGGCGGCTGCTGCCCACGCTTGTGCTCCCGGAGCGGATGATCTGCCAGGGATCGGAGCAGAGAATCTGGCGGACAGGAACAAGGCCGAAGAACAGTCCACTGAAGACAGCCAGCAGGAAGGCCAGAGCATAGGTGTTCACGTCCGGATTGACCGGTATATTGATCGGGATATTCGGAATCGGCCTCCAGGTGCTAAGGGCACGCAGGATGACCGCAGCTCCCGCCATGCCGCAAATACCTCCGGCCAGAGAAATCAAAACTGCTTCCGTGAGGAGTTGGCAGAGGATGAGTTGGCGACGCGATCCGAGAGCCATGCGGACTGCGATTTCGCGCGAGCGATCTGCTGCGCGCGCGGCGAACAAGCTGCCAAGGTTGGCGCATGCGGCAAGCAGGATAAGGCCTGCGAGAAGCATGAGTCCGAGCATAAAAGCGCGCGTAGGCCGGCCAAGGGTATTTCCGGCTAGTCCGGGACGGGATAAGGAAAACTTCAGGCCATCATCGGACTTGGGATAGGTTTTCGCCAGTGAATTTGCAATGGTGTTCAAATCTGCAGTGGCTGCTGCAGGTGTTACCCCGGGCTTGAGATGGCCGATCGCCCAGGAGTTATGGTTGCCACGCTCATCGAGCGAACTCCAATCACTAATTTGGGGCGAATCGACGATGGGAGCCCACAGATCGGGCGCGAAAAAGAGTTCGGTTCCGCGAAAGTCCGGCGGCGCAACGCCGATGATGGTGTAGGGATGCTTGTTGATCTGCACAGTGCGGCCCACCGTGGCCGGGTCGCCGTTAAAGTGACTGTGCCAGAGCGCATAGCTCAGAACAATCTCGGGCACGCTGTTCGGCCCATGCTCCTCTGAAGCATGGATAAATCGGCCAAGATAAGGCTGAATGCCCAGGGCATCGAAGTAATTGCCGCTTACGGTATAGGGCCAGACTACGGAGGGATTTCCGTGGCCGGTATCGAGCCCAACGCCGCCCATGATGTTGTATAGCACCAGCGAGTCAAAGCTGCGGTTCCTGTCACGAAGGTCGCGATAATCCGGATACGACTCCGATAGAGTCGTATCCGATCCATAGGCACGCTCCAGCGTGAAAAGGTTTTCGGGGTGCGGTACGTTGAGAGGGCGCAACACGAGCGCATTGAGAACGCTGAATACGATGGCATTAGCCCCAATAGCGAGTGCCAGTGTGAGCACGGCGGTCAAAGCGAATCCAGGCGCTTTTCGCAACTGCCGTAAAGCAAGCCGTATATCAGCGTTCATGCTCCCCCCTGCTACATATCGTCGTGTACTTTCCTCGGGCTTCCGGGACTTGTAGTGGTTGTACGTTCGTTTGGGAGTTGCGGTTCCATCTGAAGTTGCCGGTTACAGGACGAACGGGACCAGAGCGGCGGTGCGGCGCGAGTACGCCTCATACGGAGCGCCGAACCGGATGCGCATCCACTGCTCTTCCATACGCAGCTTGTACCACAGCACCAGCGAGACCAAGATGAAGGCGACGATGCCCCGCATCTGGGCGAGAGCAAGGGCCGAGCCAAGGAAGCCAATGAGAATGCCGGTATAGATAGGGTGACGGACGATGGCGTAGGGACCGGTGACGATGAGGTGGTGGTCCTGCTTGATGGTGACGGAGCGGCTCCAGTTGGTCCCCAGGTGTTCGCGGGCCCAGACGGCGAAGAGCAGTCCGGCGACGGTGATGGCGGCTCCCATCCAGAAGGTCCATGGGGACTGCGCCAGGAAAGGCCGGTAGAGCCAGGAGAAAGGAATATGAGGCCACGACAAAAGGACGATGACACAAAGGAAGACGACGGAACGTATGATGCGGGACGTTACAGGCTCCAGACGCTCGGTCGCCTTGGTGCCTGCAGCCTTGACTTGCCAGTAGAGGAGGAAGCCAATCCAGAGCAGGGGAAAAAGTGATTCGTAGAACCAGAACATGGATACCTCACTGAGGAGATTACGGCAGCCCAGGCGTTTCGGTTCCGAAAACTCTGTGCGCGACGAAATCGAGAACATGGTGGCAAAGGTCCGGAAGCAGGTGTTTTCGCGCGCTCTTCACTATCGAAAGATAGTGGTCCGGTTCGCATTCATGACTGGGATTGAAGCCGTTCACTGTGTGTAATTGGGGAATATGGCTTCTATCCGAGATCGGTCCGCGATGCATTGCAAAGCCTGCAGTGTCCCGCTCGTGCGCCGCCGTCGTCAGGGTATCTTGGAACGCCATTTCTTACGCGTGCTTGGATTTTATCCATGGGAATGCCCGGGTTGCGGCATGACTTTTTACTTTCACCGAAGAAAGACGCGGCATCTGAATCCGTCATGAATTTCGGCGCGACCGTTTGCGGCTCGACCTTGGACTATATCCCTGTCTTTAGATCGCGTCCGTGAACGCTACGGATCGAGCGGCTTGGCCGCGGTCGGCAGGAGACCCCGGTCAACCAGGACAGGCGGTTTGCGATGGTGAGTATGCTGTTCGTAGTCATAGGCCCAACCGATCAGATCCCCGTCGTGCCACTTGCGTGTGCTGATCTCGATGCCGAACGGCAGGCCATCTTCATAAAAACCAGCGGGAAAGCTAATCGCGGGCACACCCAGCATGTTGACCCAGCCTGTATCGCTATGCGGCCCTTCTGTCAGACGGCCATCCTGCGGCATGGTCTCATCAACCGGTGGCATCTGGCTTGCAGGGTAGACGAAACCGTCAAGATGAAGGCGATCAAGCTCCGCCTCATAGAGAGCAAGCACTTTGTCGCGAGGGCCGAGAAAATTTGCTTCGGCCTGCGGATCGGTCTCAAGCGTGACCTGTTGAATGTTCGCAGATTCCAATAGCCCTGCTTTATCACCGCCAGTGACGACGGAGGGCAGCGGCTTGCCCACGACGCGCTGATATTCAGCCGCGGAGTGGTACTGTGCGGGTCCGAAGTCCGCGAGAAACTTCTCGGTGCCCTCGAGTATATACGGACGGGTGCAGATGTGAGCGGCGGCGATGGCGAAGCTGTCAGGCAGGATTTGTGGATCGACCAGCACGGTTGCGCCCGCAGCGCGGAGTTCGTCGACGGCATGCAGGAAGGCGGCGCGGGTCTCCGGTTTCAATGGCGTACTCGCTTCTTTGATCGCCTTAGCAAACTGCTCGGGTGTGGCGTTTGAGCACACTCCCTGAAAAGCGGGTGTTTCTCCGTCGAGAATGAAGGCAGGCACGGCGAAGCGTTTGCCTTTGAGTGCGCCTGGCTTGAGATATAGCGTGTACGGCCCCGGTTGAGCTTTGCTTTGCGAGCTGATCGTAGCCGGGTCAAGAGGATCTTCACCGGCTAGAACGGTAAGAGCAAGGGCAGCATCGGTCACAGTGCGTGCGATGGGCCCCGTGTTATCCAGTTGCCAGTCGAGAGGCGCGATGCCCGCGATGCTGACGAGACCGCGGGTGGGTAAGATGCCCACTAAGTTACTTGTCGCCACAGGCATGCGGATAGAGTTGGCCGTGTCCGTGCCGTTGCCGAGGACGGCGAGGTTGGAGGTAACAGCGGTGACGGTGCCGCCCGACGACCCGCCCGGCGAAAAGCGTACATCATAGGCGTTGCCTGTGCGGCCAAAGGCGGTAGAACGTGTGGTATCACTGGCGGCGAAGTCGGGCATGTTGGTTATCCCGACCAGAATTGCTCCAGCATTGCGTAGCTTGGCAACGATGGTTGCATCGCGCGGTGCAACCAATTCGTGACCGGGGAGCATGTAGCCAATCCAGCCGGCCGTCGTTGTCAGGCCGGCGATGCTGGTGTTGGCCTTGATCACGATCGGGACACCCCATAGAGTTCCTGGGCGGAAGCCGGGCTGCTTCGCCTCGACGTCTTTGCGGCCTGCTTCGGTTAGCGCTGCTTTTGCGGTGACGGTTTGGACCGCCCGATAGATGCCGTTATAACGCGCAATGCGGTCGAGGTGCCATTGCACCACCTGCGTAACCGTGTAGCGATGTTCACGATAGAGCGCGTGCAGACGATCTACGCTGACGTCCATGAGATCACGATCCATCACTGCGTGAGCCGCTGTTTCAGGCGCATGCAGATGGGATTGGGCGGACAATACCGCCGGTCCGAATAAGACCAGAAGAAGTAGCTTTTGCATGTCGCCAGTGTAGCCCGAGATAACGGCGTTCCAGACACTCAAGTCTTGGGGGAACGCGGCGGAAATACAAGCAGCGTCACGGCAAGCGCTACAACGATTCCGAAGCTAACCTCCAGAAATCTCGCCAGCGCGGCCTTGCCGGGGCCGCCGTCGATCTGGATCAGGACGATGATAGAGAGGGCCACGGCAGCGAGACGTCCGGCTTTTTCATACGCCAACATGCTGCAAACGAAGATGCAGAGCGTTACTGACAGTCCATAGAGCAGGTAGTGGCCGTGCCATACGTAAAAGGTGAGCCAGCCCAGGAAGGCGCCGATGGCGGTGCCGGCGATGCGGTCGCGGCATGAGGCAAATGTCACTGTGTTGTCCGAACCCATGACAACGATGGCCGAAACCGCGGCCCAGTAGCTGTGCGTTAGCCCGAGGAGATTTCCCAGCCACACGCAGAGCACAGCGGCAAGACCCGCTTTAAAGGCGGCGATGGCCCGGCTGCCGAAGTTCATCTTCTGCCACCAACCGGAAACTGTACCCTCCGGGGCTTCAGAATTTGTGGACATTGGCATCATCCTTTTTTCGCCTGAATCGCCACAAGGCGAGATTCGTGTTCTTTCACACGTCCTGATTCAGTATTCCGCCTTCTCACCCGCCGCAGGGATTGAGGTCGGAACGCCTGGGGTGCCGGCATAGGTAATGAGCAGCACCGTGGGTTCGTCTCCCGACTCGCCCCGGTGCACATCATCCACTGACTCTCCTACCGCTTGTCCTTGATGAACGACCTGAGTCTTGCCGCTGGCCTTATCATGCAGTGTGAGAGTACCTGAAAGCACGTATACGACATTCGGAAATGGATGCGTGTGCCATGGCAGGGCGGTGTGCGGTGCAATGGTCAGCTTGATCGTCGTGAGTTGTGGCTGACCCGTTGGGTAGTGCGTGTACGGCTTGCCATTCCACGATTGGGTTGTTTCCAGCAGGATTTCGCGGTGGCCGGTTGCAACGCTCTTCGCCTCGGTCTGAGCGAGTATAGCCGTCACACATGCTGCGGTGACGATGGCGGTAATTCCAATGCTGCGGTATTTAGAAATCATATTGGTCCTCTCCATATGGTAGCCGTCAGTTTTTTTCTCAAAACGGCAGAGTCGGTGAAATAATCGATGCTTTCTGCCTCGTCTTAGCTTCACCGGCAAGTGATCATTTTCAGAGTGGGCCGAAGCTTACGTATTCCGACCGAAAGCTACAGATAGAAGGGAGATTGTAACGCCATGCTTATAAATCAACAATGGAAGTGGGATCTCGGCAGCCGAGGGGTACTCGTACCCGGACGCTGGCTGTGGCTGCGAGCAACGGCCTGGAGCGCACTTCTTTTCTCAGGAGCATTGTTTTTCTTTTTCGCAACATTGATGCAGTTCCCCTGGTTGCATCTGCCGCATCAGCCGAAGCTGGTTGGCTTACTCGGGCCAGTGGTTGCGTTCGTCGCTTACGCAATTGCAGTCAAGAAGGGTGAGCGGCGGATGCCGGAAGAAGTCATTCCGTCTTCATCAATCGCTTATGAATTGATAATTGGAGCTCTGCTCGGATTCACGCTGATGGTGAGCATGCTTTCCCTGCTTTGGATCCTCGGTCTGTACCACGTCCAAGTCAATCACCCGAGAAATTGGTTCTCATTCTTTGTCTCCAATAGCTACATATCAGGCACCTTGGAGGAACTTGCGTTCCGCGCAATTCTCTTGCGGCTCTTCGCACGCGCATTCGGCCCGGGTTGGGGCCTTGCCTTATCGGCTCTGGCATTTGGTGCAGCCCACCTCAGCCATGCCACTTTGCTTGTGGGCGCTGAGATCTCGTTCAACGCCGGGCTCACTATGGGTCTGTTGTATATGGCTTCAGGGCGTCTCTGGATGTCCATTGCAATGCATATCGCGTGGGACTTTACAGAAGGAGCAGTCCTCGGCGTGGATAATCACCATGGTCTCTTTCTGAGCACGCCGGTAGCTGGTAAGCCAGACCTCCTCACTGGCGGAAGTTTTGGACCTGATGGATCACTGCTGGCAGCATTGATTGGAACAATCTTCATCATCGGAATCCTGTATGCGAACTCCAAGGGGCTTTTCAACCTTCGTAAGCGCTGAACATTTGTCCGAAAACAGAAGTGACTGCTCGATTCCCGGAACAGTGGCTATTACGCGTTAGAAAAAGATTTGTGGCTGTGCCACCGGCGACATCGTCGGTTTGCGTCGAGCAGCTGTCAAGATAACAGCCATGCCCTTGAAGAGGTCACCAATAAGATCATCTAATCATCTGACACACTCTCGACCGAATGTTCTACAGTCTACCGTAAGTAATAGCCGGTAATCTTGAAGCCCGTAAATATCCGGCCTAGGGGGAAACTTGGCGCCACGTGACTCGATCTTGAGCCTTCAGAAAAACATAAGTCAGACTGTTCTCGGACAGGAAGCGATGATCGAGCGATTACTCCTTGGGCTTCTGACGAATGGGAACCTCCTCGTAGAGGGGTTACCAGGTCTGGCCAAGACCCGGGCGATCAAAAAGCTCAGCAAATTTCTGGATGCGGGTCTTTCGCGCATTCAATTTACGCCGGATCTGCTTCCCTCCGACGTAACCGGCTCAGAGATCTATTCCACCGCCGAAGGTCAAGGGAATTTCAAGTTTCAACCCGGCCCCATCTTCAACAACCTCATACTCGCGGACGAGATTAACCGAGCACCCGCGAAAGTTCAGTCTGCCCTTCTGGAAGCGATGGAAGAGCGGACTGTCACTGTAGCCGGGAAGACGCACGAACTGCCGAAGCTCTTTCTCGTTATGGCAACCCAGAATCCGATCGAGCAGGAGGGCACTTACCCACTGCCCGAGGCTCAGCTCGACCGTTTCCTGATGCACGTTTACGTCGACTACCCGGCGGAATCCTCTGAGCGCGAAATCATGCTTCTCGTCCGCGGCGAGGAAATAGAAAACGACGGCGAGCCAGGAACTCCCATGAAGCCGATTGAACGCATCTCTCAAGATGTAATCTTCGCGGCACGAAGCGAGATTCACGCCACACAGATGACTCCGGCAGTAGAGCAGTACATGGTTGCATTGATCGAAGCGACCCGTTATCCCGAGAGATACGACAAGGACCTGCGCAAATGGATCCAAATCGGCGCGAGTCCGCGTGGCACGATCGGGCTCGACAAATGTTCCAGGGCCTACGCATGGCTCAAAGGTCGTGACTACGTTCGTCCTGACGATGTGCAGGCCGTCGCCCACGAAGTACTTCGTCACCGCCTGATACTTAGCTACGATGCGCAAGCAGAGGGCGTGAAAGCTGACCAGGTCATCAGTAGAATCATCGAATTGGTGGCCGTCGCTTAATAAAAGAGTCTTGTGATGGGAGCCTACGCCAACATCGAATCGTTGATCGCGCTGCAGTTCAAGGCGCGTGGCTTTTCTTTGCTGCATACACAGCCGGCACACAGCCTTCTTTTTGGAAGACGCGCCTCTCACGTGAGGGGCCGTGGTCTCGACTTCGAGGAACTTCGCAGCTATGTCGCCGGCGACGATGTCCGTAGCATCGACTGGCGTGTCACCGCCCGCATGCAGAAGCCTTACGTACGGGTTTACTCCGAAGAACGGGACCGGCCCACGATGCTGGTTGTCGATCAGCGCATGAATATGTTCTTCGGCAGCCGCGTCTCCATGAAGTCGGTAGTCGCCGCTGAGGCAGCGGCCCTCGCAGCATGGCGTGTCTTTCAGCAAGGAGACCGGGTCGGCGCCCTCGTCTTTAACGACGAGGAGATCGAAGAAGTTCGAATGCATCGCAGCCACAGCAATGTGCTGCACATACTCAACGCAATTGCTGACAAGAATCAGCTGCTTCGTAGCGATTCTTCCGCAAGGTTGCGTCCTGAGCGGCTGAACGATGTGATTGATCTGGTTGCGCGGCTCTGTCGCCACAATGCGCTGATTGTGATCGCAAGCGATTTCGACGGCGCCGACCAAAAGACGCGCGATCTCCTGCTTCATCTCTCAAAATCAAACGACGTTGTCTGTTGCCTTGCGTACGATCCACTGGCAGTGAAGCTTCCTGCCGCCGAACAGCTCGTCGTCAGCAATGGAGAACTCCAGGTTGAGCTTCATCTGGACGACGAAAAGATACGCAAAAACATTCAGGGGGCGTCCGACCGTCGCCTGTGTTTCATCCTCTCATGGCAGCACGAACTTGGGATTCCAGTCTTGCCACTGAGCACCTCCGAGGATGTACCTCAACAATTGCGACACTTGCTTGGCCATGTGGCGGCAGTTAGGAGCGGCAAATGAACGAGCCTGCATCTGCCCCCGACTTAAGCAAATTACATGACTTCTATCAGCCTCCGCCGCCTGCCTGGACTCCACAAACTGTCGGTTGGTATGTACTCTTCGCGATCATCGCTGTAGCACTGATTGGCTGTGTAATCTATTGGGTTCACCGTTATATCGCAGACCGATATCGCAGAGAAGCATTGCGAGAGCTCGACGCTGCCTCTCCTGAACAGTTCTCGGCGCTGCTGAAACGCACAGCCCTCGCCACATGGCCTCGTGAACAAGTAGCTTCACTCAGCGGCGATGCGTGGCTGAAATTTCTCCAGCAAACTTCCCCGTCCCATGCCTTTGAAAAGGCGCCAGCCAATCGAGTGGAAGAAATCTCGGTCCGAACCGTAACTTTGTCTACCAACGAAGTGCAAGATATGCGGATAGCCGCTGCTGAGTGGATACGGAGGCACCGTGTACATGCTTGAGTATCGCTGGCTGCTTACGCTATTGCCGCTGCCGCTTTTTATCTACTGGCTTTTGCCCCCATACAAGGTGCAGGAAGACTCCCTTCGCCTCACATTTTTCTCTTATATCGCAAAAGCCATCGGAGTAACGCCAGCTCCTGGTGCAGTCGTCCCCAGAACGAATTGGATACAGAAGCTTCTATCCTCGCTTTGCTGGATCTGCATCGTCGTCGCGCTTGCTCGCCCGCAATTCATCGAACCGCCCATCCGGAAGATTCAGTCGGGACGCGACCTGATGCTGGCGCTCGACATCTCTCAATCGATGGAGACACCGGATTTTCGGACAGCCTCTGGTGGGCGCCTCAGACGCGTCGATGCGGTCAAACAAGTCGTCGGAGACTTCATTGAAAAGCGCAAGACCGACCGCATCGGGCTGATCGTCTTTGGACAAGCGGCCTATCCAATGACCCCGTTTACGCTGGATCACAAAGGCTGCCTGGAAATGCTGAAGCAGATCGATGCCGGCATGGCTGGTCCACAAACCATGATCGGGGATGCGATTGGCCTCGCGATCAAAGAGTTCGACCAAAGCGATGCGAAGCAGCGTACGTTGATTCTGCTGACCGATGGAAATGACACAGGCAGCAGAATGCCACCAAAGAAAGCCGCAGAAATTGCGGCCCAGCGCGGCATCACCATTCACGTCGTCGGCTTGGGAGATCCACAGGCAACTGGCGAAGATAAAGTAGACTATGCAACGCTCAAGGCGATCGCAAATGCTACTGGGGGGCAGGTTTTTCATGGCGAAAACCGCGATGAACTATCGAAGGCCTATGCAACTCTTGATGCCATCACTCCACAGGATTTCAAAACATTAAGCTATCAGCCAAAGCGCGAGCTCTTCATGTTTCCGCTTGGCGCAGCTGTCGTGTTTCTAACGGCTTCCCACCTGATTATGGTCATTCTCAGCTTGCTTCTTCGCCTGTTCTCTCGCCGAAGTGAGCGTGCTGACCCGATCGAATCCGAAGTCTTCAAGGTGCATCTGTGAAGGAGTGGCTGGCGGCACTCCATTTTCTACGGCCATACTGGCTATGGCTGTTTGTTGCTGTGCCCGTTATCTATTTCGCTTCGGTTTTTCGTGATGACGTGCGCGCGCGGTGGAGACGCTACATCGATCCGGAGTTGCTCGAACACCTGATCGTGTCGCGCAAAGATCGTTGGAGATTCCGTCCGATTCACATGATCTGTCTTCTTATCGGTCTGGGAGCGTTGGCTCTAGCAGGGCCCTCGTGGAAGAAAGAGCCACCGCCATTTACCGAAGACAAGGCGCCACTGGTCATCGCGCTCGATCTCTCCCAGACAATGGACGCTATCGATCTGTCGCCCACCCGTTTAGAGCGAGCAAAGTTGAAGCTTCGCGATTTGCTCCATGTAAGAGACGGCGGCCGCACCGCTCTCTTTGTCTATGCGGGCAGTACTCACATGGTCTTGCCCTTCACTACAGATGAGTCCCTCCTGGACCTCTATCTCGACTCTCTCGCTACAGGGCTGATGCCAGTCGCGGGAAAGAATAGTACAGTCGTTCTTCAAGCCGTCCAGGAATACCTGAAAGATGAACAGGTCCCCGGGACCATTCTCTTCGTTACGGACGGTATAGAACCCCAGGCAGTCCCGACACTTCGACGATTTACCGCCCAGCCCGATCAAAAGGACGACATCATCGTCATGGGTATCGGAACATCGCAAGGTGGTCCGGTTCGCGTCTCGTCCAACAGATTTCTCACGAGCTCGTCAGGAGCTCGTATCTACACGAAACTCGACGTGAATGCATTGCGGTCTCTGAGTAGCATCGATATCCCCGCCACGACCCTCACCCTGAACAACGATGACATTCTTTGGATCCAGCGGCACATCCAACATCATTCAGAGTCTGTGCAGCAACAGAATGCAAAGACACGCTGGATAGATGAAGGCTATTGGCTCACAATTCCGATCGCAGGCATCGCTCTTTTTTGGTTTCGCCGCGGTTGGACGGTTCGCTGGACATCGGCTGTATTGGCAGTCGCTTTTATTGCGCCAGGTAGCGGAATGCAGAGCCACTTCTCCTGGATGGACCTGTGGCTCACACCCAATCAACAGGGACGCTATTATTTCGAGAAAAAGGACTACCGAAAGGCAGCCGACCATTTCGAAGACCCACTCTGGAAAGGTCTGGCGCTCGTTCGCTCCAACGATTATGAAGAGGCACTGAATGCCTTCGCGCTCAGCGACTCAGCTGAATCCTGGTATGACCAGGGCAATGCTCTCGTCTACCTCGCCAGGTATCCCGAAGCAGTCGAGGCATACCAGCAAGCCCTGACTCGACGCCCTGGTTGGAGTGAGACACAACAAAACATGGAGCTCGCTCAATCCTTGATTCCTAAACCGAAAAAGAAAGACAAAGACGACGAGCAAGAGGTGGCACCGAACGTGCCTCCCGACCAAGTGAAGTTCGACGAGAAGGGTAACAAGGGAAAGATCGTCCAGATGCAGCAGGCGAAACTCGATCCCAAGAAAATGGCTGAAATCTGGATGCGCAATATTCAGACAACTCCTGCTGACTTTCTTCGAAGACGTTTTGCCATGCAGGACTTGAATGGACGTCGACAATGAAAACATTTCTTCTCGTGTTCCTGCTGGTCTGCTCTGCCCCAATCGCTCGGGCACAAAGCCCTGTCGTGCATGCCACACTTACACCTCAGACGGGAATCATTGTTGGCGAGCCGGTGCGACTCACGGTAACCGTCCTGGTGCCAACCTTCTTTACGGAGGGCCCCCAGTTTCCGGCGATCGATCTTGAGAATGCCGTCGTTGTTCAGCAAGATGACAATCACAATACGCGTGAGCAGATCGACGGCAGCATCTACGCGGGAATCATCCAGACCTACCTCATTTACGCGCAGCAGCCTGGAAAATATGTTTTGCCCGCAGCGCCAATTCTTATTACCTACTCAGATAAGCCTCCTCACGTGGCGAAACTCACGGTGCCCTTACAGGGTTTGAGTTTTCAGGCAGACATCCCTGCTCAGGCTCAAGGCTTGAGCTACTTCCTGCCGACCACTCGGCTCACTATGCAACAAACATGGGACCCTGCGTTAAAAAATCTGCGCGCAGGCGCTACGGTCCAAAGATCTGTCGTTGTGACGGCGGCGAACACCCAGGCAATGTTGATTCCGCCACTGCTTTTCGACGCGCCGGACGGCGTCCGGATTTATGCAAAGGAGGCCCATCTTGAAGACCAAAAAACGCCATATGGCCAATTTATCGCTGGGCAACGATCGCAAACAGTGCGATATTTCATCGCTAAATCGGGTGACTACACCCTCCCAGGCATCGAGCTGAAGTGGTGGAACGTCAACACTCGGCAACTTGTGACAGCGAAGCTTCCAGCCGTCCATTTCTTCGCCTCTGCGAGTGAGTCCGGCGCTGACGCATTACCTCCACCTTTAACGACCATAGTGTCGGCCGAGCCTGCGCCGGTGAGCTTCTGGCGAAGGCATCTTCAGTTAATTATCAAAGCTTCGGTTGTCTGGATCGCCGGTCTCCTAATGTTTAGGATCTGCTGGCATTACGGAAAAAATATCCTCCAGCACGCTCGACTGCAGAGGGAACGCCGCCGGCACTCCGAGGCAGCACTCTTCCGTAGCCTGCTGCGCGCATGCAAACGGAGCGACCCACAGCAGGCTTATATATGTCTCTTAAGGTGGAGGCGGCAAGAGGACAATGACCGAATTGATCTCTGCCCCAGAGCGAACGATAGTCGCGACCTTCAGGAGGAAATAGAGAATCTCGGTGCAAAGCTATATTCCGCTCATTCGATGCCAACATGGAACGGGAAACGATTGTCTCGTCTCCTAAGGACGCGACATAAGATGGTCCACTCAAACTCGCGGCGAACCTCTGCTCTACCAAAGCTCAATCCTTAGCTCAGGCAACTCTATAGCATTGTTGAAACGTCATACGCCCCGCAATGGTAAAAATTAAAGGGTGGCGTCTTCGCGCTCCGACACTGGCGTAGGGCGACCGTCCATCTAAAAGGAGACTTATGTCATCGCTTAGGGAATTCCGCTGTGAAATTTGCGGTCGTGTGACCACCAACCCGCAGCGTTGGTTTTTGATCGAGTGCGGTGCGTCCCGGTTAACGGTCGTGCGCTGGGAACCTGATTCGGCCAGTATCCCCGGGACCCGCCATCTCTGCGGAGAAGCAGACGCCCAGGTTTACATCAGCCGCTGGTTCGAATCACTTTGCTCGCCGCCCCGTCCCGATTACTCGACGATGCCCAGCGGGAATTCGGAGCCTTCCGGCTTTTGATTTCGTTCACTGTTGTTCCGGCTGCCGCCGGTTTCAGCGCGTCGCGAGCGTCAATGACGCGAGCAAAATGGGCGCTGCAACCGGCTTCATCACGTCGGAGCCAATAGCCCGACCCAAATGTTGCAATTTTGAGGGACGCCGCTTCGATCAACTGTTATCCATCGGGATTACCGTCCTGAGTCGACGTGTGCCCCAGTATTCACCCATCGCCCGTTGCGCTTTTGAAAGATTTCAGTAGAGCGGCAGCTTAGAGATTCTCGTTTTCCCTGGCTCTCCATCGTGATTTGTACAAGCGAATAGAGGACCGCCACATCGCCAAAATCCTGGATTTCCGTGCGCGGAAAAGACAAGGACACCAACTTCCCCTGTTGATCGGCAAATGCCTTGGCTCCTGCTACGAATTCAGCGCGATTCTGCCAGTGCTCCTCGCCGGGATTGATCGTTATAAAATCTTCGCCAATCAACTCCTTGAGCTTAGCTTGATCATTGAGGAAGTAACTGTCCCATACCAATCGGCGAACCTCAAGCAATTCCTTTCGTTCAGCGGAAGTGGGTGTTGTTTGAGCCTGAACTGAGCCAAGCAACGTGGAGATCAAGATTGCGGTTAAAACAAAGATGCTCGCTGTGACGAACGATGACTTCACTGCGGCATTCTTTCGATCAGACATTCTTATCCTCCGTCACGATCAAGACCGCTTCTGCGTTCGTCAGAGCTTCGATCTGCAGGATTTGCTCCCCGCGGATAACCAGCCCTTCCCGCGCTTTGACGCGCACCCCGTTAACACTCACGCTGCCGGACGCTGGTACGAGATAAGCTGCATCACCGCGACCCAGAGAATGCTCCGTAGTGCTACCTTCCTCAAGCAGGGCGCCAAGAACCTCCGCATCCGCATCTATGGGCAGAGCCTCTTCTCTGGTTGACCAACCACTCGCAAACGTTACAAAACGCCCAGCGCGATCTGCTTTAGGAAAGGACTTTGTGCTCCACCGAGGATGGCCGCCATGCACTCTCGGCGAGAGCCAAATCTGAAACAGACATACTGGGATGTCCTCGGCATTCGTTTCCGAGTGGAAGATGCCTGTACCAGCGCTCATCACCTGGACGTTTCCCGCTTCGATTTGGCCACGGTGCCCCTGATTGTCTTCATGCGTCACTGTTCCTTGGCGAACATACGTAATGATCTCCACGTTAGCGTGGTGATGAAGGCCGAATCCAGAATGTGGAGCGATCTCGTCATCATTGAAGACGTACAGACTTCCAATTGGCAGATGCGCCGGATTCCCATGGGTGCCGATTGCAAAGTGGTGCTTTGCTTTTAGCCATCCATTCTCGGCGCCGGCTATCTCAGCCAGTTGATTCAGTTCAATCACAATTACCTCCTCTATTGCACACGGTTAACGACAATTCTTCATGAGCTATTTGATGAATGGCTTCTTTGTCACGCGACCGCCGGAAAAGGAGGCGTGGGGTCCCATAGCGGAGCAAGCCCGGGTGGATCGACGATGCGGCTGCCCGGCAGAGCTAAGTGAAAGATCGCTTTCATATCAGCTTTTTCAAGAGAGAAGTCGAAGATGTTGAGGTTTTCCTGCATGCGTTCTTCTCGCTCGGTTCGCGAAAGTGCCACCACGCCTTCTTGTTGCGCTAGCCATCTCAGAACGATTTGAGAAACGGACTTGCCGTACTTTTTGGCCACCATCTGAAGGATGGGATCGGAAAAAACTCGGCCGATTGCCATTGCGCAGTAGGCCGTAACGGCGACGCCGGCCTGTCGGGTGGCCGTGATGAGACTCGCCTGGTTGAGATATGGATGATATTCAAATTGATTTGTCGCGATTGGGATGTCCGACAACTCGACCGCACGTTCCAGCAGTGCACGATTGAAATTGCTGACACCGATGCTGAGCACCTTACCCGCATGCACCAGCGCATTCAACCATCCGATCTGATCTTCGAGCGGAACGACGCTGCTGGGCCAATGGAGCAGCAGTAGGTCGATATAGTCGGTGCGCAATGCCTTCAAGCTCATATCCACCGAACGCTCAAATCGAACCTGTGTATAGTTCTCAACCCAGACCTTTGTCGTAATGAAGGCATCATCTCGCGAAATGCCGGACACCTGGACGCCTTCGCCAACAGCGTCCTCATTCCCGTAGATCTGCGCCGTATCGATGTGACGGAAACCCGCACGAATAGCATGGACGAGCAGGTTCTTGAGCTTCGCTCCTCGCATGCCAAACGTGCCAAATCCGATACACGGAATTCCGGCGCCATTCGCGCAGATCAGACTCGATGCTTCGTTACTTGTTGCTGTTCCACTACGAGACATATATTCCCTCCCGGCTGCTCCGTATAGTGATCCAGAACGGAGCAACCTCTACTGCTGGCTCAATTCCAGATCGATCGTGATCTTGATCTCGTCGCTTAATAGACTGCTGGGATACTTCGCGCCGAAGTTAAAATCGCCGCGTTTGATCGTGGTTGTCGCTGATAGCCCAGTCACGGTCTCTCCCTCCATGCCTTTCTGCGGCGCCGCAGGATTCTCGGCTTCCAAGACCACCGGTCTGGTCACCCCTGCGATCGTGAGATTCCCATATATCTCGTAGCCACTGTCGACTCTCTTGACTGACGTCGACTTGAATGTAATCCGCGGGTACTTCGAGACATTGAAGAAATCTTCACCCTTGAGTGTCTTGTCGCGATAGTCATTAGCCGTATTGACCGTATGCACATCCAGCGTCGCTACGACGCTATCGCGGGATGGATCGTTGGGAACCCATTCGACCGCACCGGTGACGTTGCTCATCGAACCTCGGATGGTCGTTACCGAAAGGTGCCGCGCCTGGAATGTCGCCTGCGTATGGACGGAATCGATTTTCCAGGTATTTCTCTGTCCGAGAGCCGGTATGGCGAACAACGCGCCAATAACAGAAAGCAGCCGTACAACGTTTTTCATTTCGAGTTATCTCCTGGTCTGTGTCTTCCGGTTCTCTGGAAGAGCCTATGACCTCACGATAGCTTCAACGTTTTCCTGCGTCTTACAGCTTCGTCTCAATAGTTTTTATAGATTGTTGCTCTAGCGAGCGTTGGCGAAAGACACGTCAACCTTGGCCTGCGACGAAATGCAATAAGGCTCCGCCGAAGTAGATCATGAGGTACGAATCGAGAAACGATAAAGAAAAGAATTCAGCCCAGTAGGCAGATTGTGCTGTCACAGCGCCAAGAACTACCGTATCCCGCAATAACTTTGATTATTGGGTTCGGCGATATTCAGCAGGTGTCATGCCAGTCTGCTTCTTGAATGCCAATGTAAGGTGAGCTTGGCTTGAGAAGCCACAGGCAACCGCAATCTCGGCTACGCCAAGCTGGTTTGCCGAGAGCAATTTCTCCGCATGTGCAATACGACGCTGCATCACATATTGGTGTGGTGTCGTGCCTGTTGATTCCCGGAACATGCGCAGGAAGTGGGCTCTGCTGTAACCAGCCTCTCGAGCCAGAGACTCAAGGGTGACGTCCTGGTCGAGAGAGGATTCCACGAAATCCTTCACGCGGGCGAGCCTATTCCCTGGCAGCGCTGATATCTTTGCGGGAGCTTCGATCGGTACGATCGTGCCAAGGTGCAAAAATCGCAACGCAAGCGCTTCGCCGAGGGTCTCTGCGTAAACTCGTCCAGTCGGATTGCCAGCGTCGAACTCTGCAACCAGCATCTGCATCAACAGGTGGAGCGATTTGTCTCTGAGTCCGGAGCGGAATACTAATTGTTCAGGACGAAGATTCTTAATGTCCTCAGCGATTCGCTGGATAAAGTGTCCGTCGAATGAGCAATAGACTAACTCGGCTTGTGATACCAGGCGCATCTCGGGAACTGGCCCCTTAGGAATCACCGTAACCTGACCAGCGGTTTTCCGGACGAAAGTAGTTCCTGATTTCGTCTGGTGCTCACCTCGCATCACCTGAGAGGTGACCAACGCCAACATATTTTGGTTCGCGTGGTCGTTAATACGCATGTTGACACCAGCCAGCTGGCGCTCCAGGAGAAAGCCACTCCAGGAGAGGTCGGCGCTTGACCGAATGACGGAAGACTCGCCGATGCACAAGGTGGAAAGTGCCGCACTTGCATTCAGATTCATCTCAGCTCACCAGAACCTCTCTCTTGATTTCACCTCGAACAAGGAGTGCGACCTTAGTTCCAAGAAGCTCGATAGCTCGCATTCTGTTGTTATGAGGCAGAGACGCAATGCTCATCTGAAATGTCAATCTTGATATGCCTCCGAGAACTTCATCAAATGCGAGGATTTTTTCGGCGACTCGCTCCGGCTCGCTCACCAGCATAGCTCCCATATCGCCGCGGAGGGTCTCGTAATGTGAGCGAGTCACCGGCCCCCAGCCTCGTTCCTTTCCGATTTCAGTAAAAGACTGAGCATAGCCAGGAAAAAACTCATCGGCGGCCTGTTGGTCTGTGTCCGCAACATAACCAAGAGCATGAATGCCCACCCGCAGACTCTCGGATCGGTGCCCGGCTTCTTCTGCCGCTTGACGGTAAAGGTCAATCAGCGGCCTGAATCTGCGCGGTTGGCCGCCGATAATGGCTACCATCAGAGGTAGCCCAAGTTCTCCAGCTCTAGCAAATGATGCAGGCGTACCACCCACGCCGAGCCAAATAGGAAGCTTCTCTTGCGACGGTCGCGGATACACAGGCTGACCTTCCAGTCGAGGGCGGAAACGGCCAGCCCAATGAAAGCGAGCATTTTCGCGTAGCTCAAGCAGCAGCTCCAGTTTCTCGGCAAAGATGGCATCGTAGTCCTCAAGTTCAAGGCCAAAGAGAGGAAATGCCTCGATGAAGGAGCCTCGACCTACGACCATTTCCGCGCGTCCGCGAGAGATCAAATCGATCGTCGCAAACTGTTGAAATACTCGGACGGGATCGTGAGCACTGAGAACAGTCACTGCACTCGTTAGCCGTATCTGCTGAGTCAAAGCTGCTGCTGCCGCCAGAAGCGTCTCGGGTGCCGAATCGAGAAATTCAGCTCGATGGTGCTCGCCGATTCCGAACACATCCAAACCAACCTCATCGGCGAGTTGTATTTCCTCAAGAAGATGAGCGACACGATCCTGAGGGCTCAGGTTCGCACCGGTCAGCGCGTCGGGCACTGCTGCAACGAAGCTATCAATCCCGATCTCCATTTCGCGCTCTCCTACCCGGAAACGGCGCCCTTGATGTTCAAGGCGCCTTATTGAACAGATTCTTTGGGACTATCGCCGATGCTTTAAATCATCTTTTCCCGCAAGCTCAGGGGCCGTCATTCCAGGCGACCTCTGCACTGGCGTTAATACCCAATCGTGAACCGTTCGCCGCGATGCTGAGGCTTCTCCAATTCATCAACCGTTGCGATAGCGTAGTCTTCCATGGAAATCCAACTATTGCCGCTGGCATCCGTAATGAGATCATCCTTGCCGAGACGAAATTTCCCGGTCCTCTCACCAGGCTCGAAGAGGCCTGCCGGGGAAAAATAGGTCCAGTCCGATTCACTTACCTTGAGATCCTTAAGGACCTGGTCATGAGATGTTGCTATCGGCACGGCAAATTCTGGAAGATAGCCGCTGGCAAGAACTGTCACACCCGGCGCGACGAATAGACTGGCAGCTCCGCCCACAACCAGCAATCGCTGCTTGTTTCTTTTGACGGCTTCAGTGATGCGCTTTGTCGTGCCAATGATCTGATCCGTGTCATCGTCCGGTGGACGATAGGCACTCACAACTACATCTACACCCTTCAAGACATCTGCTAACTGAGCGACGTCGCTCAAATCGCTGCTTGCGACCTCGAGCCCATCCGTCGAATGAATTTTGTCTGGGGAGCGAACAACCGCCCGAACGTGATGACCGCGCTTGAGCAATTCAGCCGTTAGTCTCTGCCCTGTGTTGCCTGTTGCTCCAATGACTGCTACCTTCATGATCTTTCCTCCGTGTATGGTTTGCGATCTCTCGCATCCACAACACCAGATGCCTCAATCCCCATGAGGTATTCGCCAAATATGGGAGCGCAGCACGAATCCCGCACGAATCTATAAGGGGCAGCAACAAACTGAAAAAGAACACATCGAAACACTGCGCCGGCGTTCCCGCCGCGGTCAAACGGTCTGTGACATCAGGGGCCGCGTCTCGATCCAATCGACCATGAGTTTGCGCTCAGCGAAATACCATCTACCGTCTTGCTTAGCAAACGTGTCGAGATAGCGAATAGAGGCAACCATGAGACTCTCCTTTCAATCTCGCGCAGTCACGTGGTGAGCGAGGCAATAACTCACTCCGGTCGCTCGGCTTCCGTCCAGTTGGACCGTGCTTTGGCCATTAAAATGTGTAGTCACTTTGTAGCTGTTCAGATTCTCGAATACAGGAGCAAGGGACTCGCGACCGTGCAGCTCCTGCGAAGGGATTTCCGACTTCGTGTCCATACAGACCACGAAATGTGTATCCGGTGTAAAGAGCGCCATTTGGCCCTTCGCGTCCCGGCGATCAGCACAATATGCATAGGCATCCACCAGTTCGCGGATCGCCAGTCGATCTGCCATTTCTTCAGAATCAAGAGTCGAGTAAGGGGTCATACCATTCACTCCCGCCTATCGGTTTTGGTCTCCGAATCGGCAAAGCTTGTCGTTCCAGATAACCCACAAATAACAAAAGCTGCGAGCCCCCAGGTTCGAGGGTCCGCAGCTTCATTCCCGCCAGGCTTACTCCACGGTGATGCTGAGGTTGATGGTGTGCGTGGTGTTGTCCGCGTCCGTCACAGTGACGGCGATCGTACTGGTGCCGGGAGCGGCGTCACCATTGTTTGCGGAATTGGCGGTGCCGCCGCCGCAGGCGGTAAGTCCGATGGCTCCCGCCAAGAGCAGCAACACAACCAGCAGGCCCTGCACGCGCGCGTTTTTCGCGAGCCTTCTGCGGTTGATTGCCAGAAACAAACCGCCCAGCAGACTGGGCAGATAGAACACCGTCGCCAATGACACGCGTGCAGGCTGAGCAGCACGCAGCGCTCCCACCACAGGTGAGCTGCTGCTCGTATTCACGGTAAGCGCCGACTGCCCCGGATTACCCGATCCATCCGGAGCCAGCGTTGCCGGCGAAAAGGTGCAGCTTACGTTGGCCGGCAGCGTGCCGCAGCTGAGCGATCGAGTCATAATCAACGATCGAGAGGTCGTCGATCGCGCTTCTGCCGGCCCTCCGCAAACGCGCGTACTGCAGATTGCGCAGCACCGAGAAGAGATAATCCTCCGGACGCCGAATCTGATCGAGATCGGGGCTCGAGCGTGCGAACTGCACGAATAGTTCCTGTACCAGATCATCGGCTTCCCAGCGGTTGCCGCGCGCCAGCTGCAGCGCCCATGCGAGCAGCCGTGCATGGTGCGCGAAAAACAGCTCCTCGAACTTGACGCGCTGGGGCGAATTGGACTGAGCAGGCCGCATAGATGTGGGTCTACTCATAAAGGGTGCCAGTGCAATAGAAATCTGCCGCAAAACCCCGTTATATTCGCCGATTGTTAACAATACACGTCTTTGCCCGGTCATAAAGCCCTGAGCCTTTTGGAACCGAGACCAAGTATGCTTCCCCTTTGGGGTAAACGGGGCGGTCGCATCTATACCTAAGCAGAGGTCCTCTTTATGAATCAGAATTTCGCCGCAATTATCCTCGGTGGCACTGGGCAAGTCGGCGGTGCAGCCGTAGCGGAGCTGCTGGGAATTCCGGAATGCCGGGAAGTGGTGATGGTCACCAGAAAGCCCATTGCGCCGCGATCACGGGTACGCAACGTCGTCCTCGATACCGGCGCTGCGGACTTTGCCGAGCGCACTGCCGCCGTTGCCTGTGAAATCTTAAGTCAGGGTCCCGTCAGCGCCGTGAGCTGTGTAGGTGTCGGTTCTGGATCGAGGCGCTGGAGCGAAGAAGAATTGCAACGACTTGAACTCGGCGTCGTCGGTGCCTTTGCGCGTGGCTGCCATGACGCCGGAATCGCCCAGTTTTGCCTGCTTTCTGCGGTCGGAAGCACTGCTCGCAGCCGACTTCGCTATGCCCGCGTCATGGGCATGAAGGAAGACACCGTGCGCAACATCGGTTTTACCCGCCTCGCGATATTCCGCCCTGGCATCATCGTCGGCAACGCTCATACCCCGGTCTGGGTCGGTTGGTTGGGAAGCCTCGTGCCTGGGCCGTTCGGCAATATCGATCAGCGAATTCTCGGTCGCTCAATCGCCGCAGAGATAGCTTTGCACAGCCGAGAGGGCGGCGAAGTTATCCGCGAAAATGCCGCAATGAAAAAACTCGCTGCGCAACTCAATAGCGTGCCTTAGTGGTGAAAGTTGAGGGTCAGCTTCTGATACGTTTGGATGGGATTGGTGAGGAACGGTTGAGTTTTGCTCCGCCGAGTTCGGTGACAATTAGCTCCCGGAGCCACAAATGCGATGGGTCATTATCTCTCTGGCGATGCCAGACCATGCGCAGGACGAATGGCGGCAAGCCAAGCGGTTCGGGATAGGAGGTCAAGTTGAGTCCTTTGCCAAACCGCTCTACGACCGACTCCTGTATGCATGCCACGAGGTCATTCGATGCCACCGCATGCAGGACCGAAAGGCAATGCGGAAGCGCGAGTCTCAAGCGGCGCCGCAACCCTCGCGAGGCGAGTTCGTCGTCGATCAGTCCCCAAACCTGATTGCGGTAAATGACCGCGGCATGATCCAGCCTGGTAAACCGGTCGAGGGTGAGTTTGCCCTTCCACAGGGAGTGCCCGCGACGCGCAATCACGACGTTGTTTTCCTCGGAGAGCGACTCCATCACGAGGCCCGGCGCAAGATGGCGAGCGTCGGGGAAATAGCCGACCGCAAGATCAAGCGTACCGTTGCGAAGTTCCGCATCAGGCACAGTGAAAAGCCAGTCGAGCCGGCGCGTTTGCATCTGCAACTCTCCCGAAAGCATGGCACGAGCGAACAGAGGGACTAAGCGCAACTCCACGTCGTCGCTTAGTCCTACCCGGAAGCGCTGTGCACTCACCGATGGATCAAATGAGTAAGGCTCTTCGAAGGTCTGCCGGAGCTGCGCGAGAGCAGAGCGTATGGGACCAGCGAGCCGCTCTGCCCGTGGCGTCGGGATCATTCCCTGGGCCGTACGGACAAACAACGAATCCCCGATACGAGCGCGCAGCCGGGCTATTGCGTTGCTGAATGCTGGCTGGCTCAGTCCGACACGTTTGGCAGCCCGCCCGACGTTCCGCTCGTCCATAAGCGCCTCAAACGCAAGCAACAAATTGAGGTCGATCCCGCTTATATTCATATGGTGAATAATAATAATTTTAATTATGGATTATACAAATATTATCTTCGTCGGGTATACAGGAAGCATGTTGAAGCGTGCCTCTGCGATCGTCAGCCTGTTCCTGATTGCTGCGTCCCTGACGGCCGCGCCCATGACCGAAACTCCTGCACTTACTGTTTTCAAACAGTGGCTGGATGCCTTTAATTCAGGTGACACATCCCGCCTCTCGGCGTTCTGGCAAAAGTATGGGGGCCATGGCCTCGGCGATCGTGTGGAAGGAGACCTGCGCCTGCGCAACATGACCGCCGGCATGGCGATCTTCCGCGTAGTGGAGGATACAGAAAGACACGTCGTCGTGCTGATGAAGGAGAACCGAGGTGCCTGGTCAGAATCGACTTTGGACCTGGCATCTACCAATCCTCCGGTTATTGCAGGAATGATGGGACACCCAACTTCGCCGCCGGAAAGTTCTGGACTTTCATCGCGCAACGACGAGGAGCTTGCCACTCAAATCCGGAATTACGTCAATGGATTGAGCGGAGTCGACGAATTCTCCGGGGCGATACTCATCGCCCATCATGGACACATTGTGTTGGAGCAGGCATGGGGCCTGGCTGACAATGCTAAGCAACTCCGGAATACACCCGATACACAGTTTTGCATCGGCTCCATGAACAAGATGTTTACTTCGGTCGCCATTCTTCAACTTGTGCAGCAGGGTAAACTCGCGCTCGATAAGCCCATTGTCACCTGGTGGCCCGACTACCCGAACCGCGACCTTGCCGGCAAAGTCACCGTCCGTGAATTGCTCAACCACACAGGCGGCACTGGCGATATCTTTACTCCAGAGTTTGAGTCTCATCGTCTCGAGACGCGCACTCTCGCGGATTACGTAAAGCTCTTCGGAGACCGGGCAGTCGCGTTTGAGCCGGGGACCCGTATGGAGTACTCGAATTACGGATTCATCCTGTTGGGACGGCTCATCGAGATTGTGAGCGGTGAGCCCTATCAGACTTACGTTCGCGAGCACATCTATGAGCCAGCGGGCATGCTCCATACCGAGTCGCGCCCGGAGTCAGACAATGTGACGGGCCGCGCCGTCGGCTACTCGCAAGGGCCACGCGGACTGGTTGCGAATACCGACAAAATGCCTTGGTCCGGGACCTCTGCCGGCGGTGGTTACTCCACCGTAGGCGATTTGTATCTCTTCGCTCAGGCGCTGCAATCGGGGAAACTGCTCAGTCCCGAATTCCTGAGCGAAGCGACACGAGGAAGCGCTCTGCGCTCCGACTACGGGCTTGGCTTCTACGTGCTGCCTGATGGTGGCTATGGTCACGGAGGCGGCGCGCCTGGAATCAATGGAGAACTGCACATCCTGCCGCACAGCGGTTACACGCTAGTGGCCCTCGCGAACCGCGATCCCCGAATGGCCACGAATATGGTGGATGTTATTACAGGCGCATTGCCAAGAGCGGGAAGTGTCGTCAGCGCTCGGAACTGAGAGAGTTCAGATTCCTAATAGAGTGTCAGCGACAGATGCGAACAGAAATGCGAGTTCCGCGAGTCTTGCCGTCTCTATCCAATGAGGGGTTTTGTATTCAAGCGATTCTCAACTATCTTAGGATTGTAATTTCATTCAGTTACAAGCAACGTCCACGTGCGATCGTGGAGAGGAATCATGCTCAGAATTGAACTTGTCATCTGTCCTGTAGATTTTTCGGAGATCTCGGTCCGAGCTTACCGTCATGCACTGTCATTAGCGGAATACTATCAAGCAAGATTGGTTGTGCTTCACATCGTAGAGGAATGGCGGCATCCATCGGGTTCCTTTGCCGCCACTGCGGCGGATCTAAATGCTTTTTATGACGCACTTGATGAGACCGGTTGGGAGCGACTGCGGGCATTCGTGAAGAAACACACACACGATGAGATCGAGCCAGAGCTTGCCGTTGAACGAGGAACAGCGCCCGACCAGATTCTGTCGTTTGCGGGAACACGAAAAGCCGACGTAATTGTGATGGGTACGCATGGCAAACGCGGCTTTGATCGTCTGGTGCTCGGGTCGACAACGGATCGGGTCATGCGAACGGCTCCCTGCCCGGTGATGGTCGTGCCGCCTCAAGACTCTATGGCGGCAGGTGATGACGCGCATTCGATCCGCCGACTGAGACGTATCCTCTTCTGTGCGGACTTCTCCGAGAGTTCAGCAGCGGCCCTGGGCTATGCCATCTCGGCTGCCGATGAATACGACTCCGAACTTACCCTGCTGCACGTCGTCGAGCATGGCCTGTTGCGCGACAACGTCGAGGACGCCACGGCGAGGGCAATGGAGCAACTGAATCATCTCCTCCCCGTAGGACCAGAACACAAGGCTCGCAAGGTCAAGACCTTGGTGCGCGTGGGAAAACCGTATCACGAGCTTATTCAATATGCTCTCGAAGAAAGACCTGACCTGGTGGCTATGGGAGTACGCGGCCGTGGCACACTTGATGTCGCGGTTTTTGGTTCGACGACCTACCGAGTAATGCAACTGGGGCCGTGCCCGGTCCTTGTGGTTAATACCTAAACTCGAAATGAGAGGCATACGTGGGCCTCGCTTATCGTCCATAATCCGAGTCTCGGGTCTACCAGTTAATTCTTACAGCGACTTACGGTAGACGCTTGGAGTAGCTCCGGTAACGGATCGGAAAACACGTGCCATGTGATGCTGATTGGCGAAGCCGCTCAACTTGGCGATCTCAGCGAGCGAAGCACTGGGATCGCGCATCAAGGTTTGTGCCCTTTGTACTCGCCGGTCAAGTAAGAATTGATAGGGCGTCTTCCCCGTGCTTTCGCGGAAACTCCGAATGAAGTGCGATATGCTCAATCCAGCCTCGCACGCCAACTCATCCAGTCGAAGGTCTCCTTCCAGACGCGCGTCCATCAATGCGATGCTCCGACGAAGAGTAGATGGCGCCATCCCTCCAATGGAGGTCGCTATAACCGGTGCGTCGGCAGAATAGTAGCGAATAAGGTGGCTCGCTAACGCGGCTGCTATGCTATCCAGAAAAAAAGCATCGCCTGGAAAACCCTTGCGCTTTTCGTAAAGGAGAATCTCCATGTGTGACGTCTTTCAGGGTCACAATGAACTCGAAGGGATGGCCCCCATCCGTCGCCAATTGACACAGTCTCTGCGCCACCACATAGCATATGTTGCATCAAAGTGTTCAGGCGCCTGGCCGATGGTTCAGCAATGATCAAACGCTTCGCAATCAGATTCAAGACGTACAATTATGTCCCGCTTCAAGAAATGGATATCCATAAGATAGGTCCACGTTAAATATGGAGCGCGCGCGCGATTCTGATGTACCTCTTGAAAGCAAGACGTGCCCGACGCGAGGGACACTTCGAGGGCTCGATTGGCTTAATTTCTTTCTAGCCGACGTGCAAACCGGGGTAGGCCCGTTCCTTGCGATTTACCTCGCAGGCTACAAGTGGGATGAAGAGCGTGTCGGGCTTGCGCTCACCGTCGGCGGGATCGCAGGAATTCTCATGCAGACGCCGGCGGGAGGGCTCGTTGACGCACTGAGATCGAAGCGTGCCCTGATCGCCGTAGCCGTGGTCACCCTTGCTGTAGGAGCGTTGCTGATCGCTGTGTTTCCAATGTTCTGGCCCGTCATGGGAGCCCAGATCTTGATTGGAGGCACATCCAGCGTCTTCATCCCGGCAATCTGTGCAATATCGCTCGGAATCGTTGGACGTGCGGCATTCGACACTCGCCAAGGTCGCAATCAAACGTTCAACTCGGCGGGAAATGTAGTTGCCGCCGTGTCGATGGGCCTACTTGGCTACTTTCTTTCCAATCGCAGTATCTTCTTCTTCGTCGCGGCGGCCGCAGTGCCCACAATACTTATTCTGTTCCTGATTAAGCCCACAGAAATTGACTACGAGCGTGCCCGTGGTGCAAATGAGGGAGGAGAAGATGGTAAGGCGGAGAGCGTTTGGATGCTCTTTCGAGATCGACCCTTGGTCCTGTTTCTCAGCTGCGCTGTGTTGTTCCACTTCGCGAACGCGGCGATGTTGCCACTACTCGGGGAGTTGTTAGCAAAGGGTCACGGTAAAAGCTCAATGCTCTTTATGTCGGCGTGCGTAATAACGACTCAACTCATCGTCACGCTGATCGCGTTCTGGTCGGGAAGAAAGGCTGGAACGTGGGGTCGAAAGCCGCTACTGCTCATCGCGTTCGGAGTGCTTCCGATTCGTGGCGTTCTCTATACCCTCACATTCAATACCTCATTCCTTGTGGCCATCCAGATCCTGGATGGCGTCGCAGCGGGAATATTCGGTGTTGTGTCCGTGCTCGTCATCGCCGATCTGACGCGCGGTACGGGCCGATTCAATCTCACGCTGGGAGCGATTACCACTGCCGTCGGTATCGGCGCAGCTCTAAGCCAGGTTATCGCCGGTAGTATCGTCCACCACATAAGTTTTCGCGCTGGCTTTCTATTTCTTGCCGGGGTGGCGCTGATAGCGCTCGCTATCCTTTATTTCTTCATGCCGGAGACTTCAACGGTCAATCGTCTCGGAGTGCTTCAGGATTGATGGATTCAGACTGATTCACTCTTGTGAGAGGCTCAGTTAGAGCCGACGAGCTAAGTCACCCTAGCTGTGCCTCACGTTCTTGTGCGCTTTCGCGGCTCCGGATCACGCGATTAGCATTCTTCTGCACGAAGCTCAGCAGTGCGCGCACATGTTCGCCCAATTCGCGGCCCAACGGAGATAAGCTGTACTCGACCTTTGGAGGCTTGGTGGCATACACCTCGCGGCGAACGAAGCCATCCATCTCGAGCCGGCGTAGTGTTTGCGCCAGCATCTTTTCGCTCACGCCACCGATGAGGTACGCGAGTTCACTAAATCGGTAGCTGCGCTCCAGAAGGAGCACGATCACGAGGGAACCCCACCTGGACATGACATCGTCAAGGATGATGCGGGTGGGGCAATTCGCGGAATAGAGATTCGCTTTCGGGACACGAACTGTTTTTGTAGACTTGGGCCAAGGCATGGAATGAGCTTACCTCAAGGTACGTACTTACTGAAAGTAAGCTTAGTGAATACTCTTACGACTGTAGGCCAAAAAGCCGAACGGGAGAAGAATCATGATTGTTGTTACAGGGGCAACAGGACAGTTGGGCCGGCTAGTCATTGACGAGCTGCTGAAAACGACAGAGGCAAAAGACATCATTGCTGCTGTTCGTACGCCTTCTAAGGCAAACGATTTTGCAGATCGAGGCATCCAGGTGCGGGAAGCGGACTACTCGCGGCCAGAGACACTAGCCGCCGCATTCCAGGGAGCTTCCAGGCTCCTGCTGATTTCTGGCAACGAACTGGGCAAACGCGTAGAGCAGCATAAAGCCGTCATCGATGCAGCGAAAGCGGCTGGTGTCACCTTCGTCGCCTACACAAGTATTCTGCACTGCGACACCTCTCCCCTTGTGCTGGCGGCGGAGCATCTGGCGACCGAACAGTACATTCTGTCGAGTGGGTTGACCTACTCCCTGTTGCGGAACGGCTGGTACTTCGAGAATCAGACCGCAGCAATCGAGATGGCTCTCCAGAAGGGAGCCTTCATTGGTGCATCCGGTGATGGTAGGATCGCCGCCGCGTCACGTTCCGATTACGCTGCCGCAGCCGCTGCGGTCTTGACCGGGTGGGGTTTCGAGAACAGTGTTTTGGAATTGGGCGGCGACAACCCGTATACGCGCGCTGAGCTGGCGGCAGAGGTAAGCAGACAGACCGGCAAGGTGATTGAGTATCACAATCTCTCCGAAGCGGAATATCGGAACGTCTTGAGTGGATTCCTGCCAGCCATGTATGCCGATGTGATCGCGGATGCTGAAGCTCACGCCGCTCAGGGCGCACTGGATGACAACTCCCACACGCTGAGCCGTTTAATCGGACGGCATACTACAACTCTTGTGGAGGCGGTTGAATCTGCGCTCAGGACACCTCCAAAACCTCACTAGGCGCAAATGCAACTCGCGTGAGACTCATGCTGCGCCGGAGCCTCACGCGTTTTCAAAAAAAATGAGATCATCGAAAGGTGCCAGCCTAAGCGACGTGACGGCCCTGACCCTTCCAAGTCAACTAAGTGATTATGCATAATTGCATAACTCATTCGAGGAGGGTAAGTAGAAGAGGCGAGGCAAGCGCGCTGGCAGCTATTCCTGCCTGAAATCAAGGCCTACTCCGGCCTTGCCATCATCTGTTCAACGCTGACGAGAAGCGCATTTCTCGATACTGATCCTTCGATCACTTCCCCGAATTGCAGCGATCCGCCCTGATTAACAACTGTATGGAAGAGCGATCTGGCAGACTCCGCGCTGCTCGTGCTTCGGCTTTGCAAAGCATCTGTTGTCGCATCTAGGCGACATCCTGTAGATTCGACGCATGGCGCTCAAACGGATGGATAACATAGGAATCGTCGTCAATGACCTCGGGCCGACGATTGATTTCTTTCAAGAGCTCGGCCTTGAGCTCGAAGGTCGGGCCACGATCGAGGGAGAATGGGCAGGACGTGTCACCGGACTGGGCGATCAGCGCGTTGAGATTGCCATGATGCGCACGCCGGCCGGCCACAGCCGTCTCGAGCTTTCCCGATTTCTCACGCCGCCTGTCGTCGCGGATCACCGCAACGCCCCGGTGAACGCATTAGGCTACCTCCGCGTCATGTTCACGGTTCACAACATCGACGAGACGCTTGACCGGCTTCGCAAGCGCGGCGCCCAGCTCGTAGGCGAAGTAGTCCAGTATCAGGATTCTTATCGACTCTGCTACATCCGCGGGCCGGAAGGGCTTCTCATCGGCCTCGCCCAGGAACTTAACTGAGCGCGCCGCTGCACTGCTAACGCGATTCTGTCTGCGCATCGACGCTGACTAAACCGGCCGTAAGTCGCGGTCTTGTTACTTCGATGGACAGATTGTCCACGGGCTGAAATAGTGGGCAGATGGTTAAAAATGTTGCTCTCGTTCTCGGTGGTGGTGGGTCCGCCGGACAGGCATGGACGATCGGTGTGATCGCGGGCCTGGCCGAAGCTGGTGTCGATATGACAGAGGCCGCTGATTTGGTGATCGGCACCTCGTCCGGCGCTACCGCGGCGGCGCATGTCCGCAGCGGCATACCACCAGCCGAACTGTTGGCTTCGATTCTGTCAGACTCCGTTCCACCGGTCGGACAGAACCGGCAAGGGCCGCCTTCTCCGCAGATGGCCGCAGTCTACGAGCGGATAAGGGCCATCGGCGCCGCAGCCACCTCGGCTGTCGATCTATGCCGTGCGATGGGCGCGTTCGGGTTGGAGAGCGACGCCACACTCGGACACGCTGCGGCGGAACAGCGGCGCGCAATGGTCGCCTCCAGGTTGGCGCGCCCGGAATGGTCGAACAGGCCAATGATCGTGGTGGCGATCGATGCGCATACCGGCGAGTTAGCTGCGTTCGACCGCGATTCCGGCGTCGACCTGGTGGACGCGATCACCGCGGGCACCGCGCTGCCCGGTATAGTCCCCACACACAGCATCAACGGCACCCGCTATATCAACGGTGGCGTGCGATCCGCCGAAAACGCCGACCTTGCCTCGGGCTATGCGAACGTCGTGGTGCTCTCGCCGTTTGGCGGACGGAGCGGGACCCTACCGGCAGGCCAGTTCGAGGGTATACGCAGATCACCGGAATGGGGCACGGACCTGGCGAGCCAGGTCGAGGCTCTGCGCAAGCAGGGCAGCCGCGTCGAGGTGATCACCCCGGACGCCGATTCTCGAGCCGCAATGGGCACGAACCAGATGGATCCGGCGACCCGCATCCCCGCCGCCCGGGCCGGTTTCGCCCAAGGCAAGCAGGAAGCGGCCCGCGTGACGATCCTCTGACAATTACACGTTGCCGGCTATTCAGCTTCGAGGAAGTATTGAGGGGTTTTCCGGTAAAGATCGGCCAGCAGAATCAGCTCCATGACGTCCAAGCGACGGTCTCCAGATACGGTCTTCCATGCCAAGTCACGCTGCTACATCCTTTTGAGGGAGTCCAGCCTCTACTGCTGGCCCTTCAGAAAGGCTGATCACAGCAGGAACTTTGCTCGCTTCGAGCTCTTATCGTCCGCCCTCCGCAGCCTGTGCGATGAGATCCGCCACCGCCTCTGGTTGTGAAACGTAGATCGCGTGGCTGCCTTTCGCTTCGGCGACAGTCGCTCCGGCGCGCTTCGCCATGAAACGCTGCGCATCGGGAGGAATCATCTTGTCGTCGGTCGCGACAAGGTACCAGCTTGGCTTGTTCTTCCACGAGGCATTGCTTACTACGCCGTTGAGTGCATCCAGCCCCCAGGGTACTTGGGAATCGCCCATGAAGGCGGCCATGCCGGGCTCGACATCGGCTGCGAAAGAATCCGCAAACTTCTTAGGGTCGAGGAGGAGGAAGCCATCCTGTGGCGGCATGATCGGAGGCACCGGAGCGCCCGGGACCGGGTCTTTGAGCAAGCTTCCGACCGACTCACCTTTATCCAGCGCAAACGCCGTGATGTAGGCAAGGCGCTCCACCTTCGGATTGTTGCCGGCTTCGGTGATCACGGCGCCTCCGTACGAATGGCCCACTAGAACGACCGGGCCGTCCTGCGCATTGATGGTGCGGTTGGTTACTGCGACATCGTCGGCGAGCGAGATGGTGGGGTTCTGCACGATAGAAACATTGAAGCCCTTGTTCTTCAGGATCGCGTAGACGCTCTCCCAGCCCGAACCGTCCACGAAGCCGCCATGCACCAACACGATGTTGTTTACTTTTGAGTTCTTCATTGTTCGTCTCCTTTTTGCAGTTGGCCTTGTGGCCCCTGACAAGTACGGTTGTACGTCCAGCTGCTTTCAAAGATAAGTTCGTAATTTTCATAATTTATTGATAAATTCTCAACAATGGAATTCTCTTCACGACAGCTTCGAGCGTTTCACCTCGTCGCGGAGCACCGCAACTTTACACGCGCTGCGGAGGCGCTGTTTCTTACGCCATCAGGGTTGAGTGTGTTGGTGCGCGAGCTGGAGCGTCAGATTGGATTTCGGCTGTTCGATCGCACGACACGCCAGGTGGTGTTGACGACGCAAGGCGGTGAACTTCTGGAGATCACCCGACCGGCGCTCAACATGCTCGACGACGGGATGTCTCGCATCGAACAGGCTGCCAAGCGGAAGAACCGGCGCATCACCGTTGGGACAACACCCTGGATCGCGGCTCATGTGCTCCCGCCAGCGATTCGAGAGTTTCGTGACAGGCATCCTGGCCTGGAGATCCATCTGTTCGACGGCAGCCTCAGCGCGCTGGCGAAGAGGGTCGAGGCCAATAAGCTGGACTTCGCGCTGGGTATCTTTGACCGCATTCTTGGAATGCGGCGCGTGCCCTTCTTTCGTTTTTCCCTCATGCTTGCGCGGCCTGACGATGGCAGGCCTGTTCGCTCGCAGATCAGTTCATGGGCAGACCTTGGAGGAGAAAACCTGATCTCGCTGACCAAGGACTATCCATATGAGCAACTCACACAAAAGCAGTTGGAGAAGATGGGTGTCGTCTACAAACGAGGTCAGACAGTGAATGGGTTGGATACGCAGCTCGGGTTAGTCGAAGCAGGTTTAGGAGTCGCGGTCGTCCCCTCATTTGGCGTGATGGCTTCACGCAATCGCAAGGTGAGAGTGACCAAGCTTGAGCCTGAACTGACCTTGGATTTTTACGAGATTAGTAACAGGGGAAGGAAGCTGCCGCCCGAAGCGAGTGAATTCGCTGCTTTTCTCAAAACGTTTCTCGCTCAGAGGGTGGGCGAGCCCCGATGAATAAACGGAAGCGCGTTTATGAGGACTAATCCTTGTTCACGGTAAGCTCAACTGTGCTATGGGCTGACGAATCCGGTCCAAGGTCGAATAGGATTGAACGATTCGCGGTGATACAGATTCTACTCATCGCGAATGCAGACGGAGTTGCTCTTATGCAAGACACAACATCAGTGAACTTTCTGCAGGCTCTGGAACAGATTACGGAGCACTGGTCTCCACGCGTCATTGGAAGAGTCAACGACCAGTATGTGAAGGTCGCGAAGCTGCAAGGGCAGCTCGCCTGGCATAAGCACGATTCCGAAGATGAGATGTTTCTTGTAGTTTACGGTCATCTGATCCTTAGTTCGAAGACAAGACAAAATCCATCGAAGAGCAGCTCCCCGACGTATAAGAAGAGCGTTCAAGTCCCTGCTAGTATTGCCATCACGGATACCTCCGGGCGAGGCCAATAAGAAGGTCTGCACTTACTCGTGCTGATCGCCTTTTAGTGAGGGAGGAGCACGATTTTGCCGTGGGTGTGCCACCGCTCGAGTTCTTTATCTCCTTGTTTCCAAATCGTTGAGTGCTGTCATGGCCTGTTCGTCCAGTACGACAGATGCTGAAGTAAGGTTTTCTTCGAGATGGCCCACATCTGCCGTTCCAGGTATCAGCAACGTATTTTCACCATGTCTCAGCAGCCAAGCGAGTCCGACCTGCGAAGGAGTAATGCTTAGCTGTTTTGCGATGTCGATTACTTTGGACTGATCGGTAACCTTGGGCCAACCAGGAACAGCGCCACCGAGAGGAAAGAAGGGAACCCACGCGATTCCATGATCGAGGCAGACAGAGATCAAATTTTCGCACTCTCGACTTACGAGGCTGTAGGCATTCTGAACACAGGCAATATCCGCGGAAAGGACGCGTGTAAGCTTTTCCAAGCTGATGCCGCTTAGACCGATGCTCCCGATCTTTCCTTCATCGCGCATTGCGATCATCTCGGCCATCTGGTCATCAATATCGACGATTTGGTCTCCTTCGAATGGAACTCCGGGACCAAAGTCGGACCGTCGCAGGTTGACCAGTGGGATCTGCTCCATCCCTAAACTGATGAGGTTGTCCTCGACGCTCGTCCGAAGCTCGTCGGGCCGTTGTGCTGGCTTGACTGGGATTTTCCCTTTCGGATCGTGGACGCCCCCCAACTTTACTTGCAACGACGATCCCCCCGTCTTCAGGCAGCACCGTCCGTATCATCCGGTTGACAAAGCCATTGCCGTAGAACTGCGCCGTGTCGATATGGTCGACGCCGAGTTCAAGAGCGCTCCGGAGCAGTGCTTCCGCCTTCGCCGGGTCTGCTTCCAATTTTCGCAACTGCATGGCGCCATACCCGACGCGAGCTACTTCGAAGTGAGCGAGAAGATAAGTCCCACCGGGTGCTGGAGATTTCCGTGTGTGATGGGGCATCGTTTCTCCTGCAACAAAATGCAAGCGGAGGATCCTCCCTTGTCAAACCCAAAGCAGTTGCGTGCCGATGCGATTCCCAAACCGGGATCAATGACTAGACAGTTTTTATTGTCTTCAAAAAATCAAGTCAGCATGCGCCAAAAAGCATCGAAACCCTCTTTGCTGTGCTTCTTTGCATTGGCCGGATCCTGCGTCATGAAATCCATGGTTGCCTCCGCCACGGAGTTCATGAGAGCGACCAAAAAACCCATGGACACTTTCTGCATAGGTCCGTGGGCGCGAGCACGCTCCAACAAATCAGCGACGTGGGCCATCATCTTGTGCCCCGCTGCACGGGTCACCGGAGTGATCTCGTCGGATACGCTGAGCTGTGCGAGCGCTCGCCGCTTCTCCGGGTTCGAGACTGCCCAGTTCATCCACTTCTTCCAAAGGTGGAAGAACTGCTTACGAACTTCGACATCCACGGGAAGGTTCATCGAGCCGGCCGCCATTTCCATTTTCAGTTCAAGAAAGAGCTGGTTGAAGAGGTCCGTCTTGGTCTCGAAGTAAGTAAAGAGAGAGCCATTCGCGACGCCAGCTTCTTTTGCAATAACCATCGTTGGGGCGCTGAGGCCCTGCTTCACGATGACACGCGTTGCGGCCTCTAAAATCGCACTTCTCTTTTCGTCACTCCTCGGCCTCGGCATGTTCTCAACTTATACATAACCGTCTAAATAGTCAATATCGTCACTGTATTAGCGCTCATAGCATCATTAATACTATGTCCTTAGTTGACTGTCTAGCCATTTATATATAAAGTCGAAACATTGGCACTTTAGCCGTCGACATTAGCATCAGCCCCTATCCGGTTTCACAGAGAGGATTTATTCGATGAGAACAGTTGTTATGACAGGCGGGACTGCCGGCTTTGGCGCAGTTGCCGCAAAGAGAATCTTCAACACTCCAAACACGAAACTGATCCTTGGTGCACGAGACAGCAAGAATGCGTCGATCGAGACCCTGCCATTGGATCTGGCTCGTCTTTCGAATGTTCGGTCCTTCGTTCAATCGCTTACGAAGAAGTTGGGCGGCACAAAGATCGACACCCTCATCATGAATGCTGGGGCGCAGTTCGGAACCACCAAGCGTAGGACAGGTGACGGATTCGAATCCACATTCGCAATCAACCACCTCGCGCACTATCTTCTGCTCAGGCTTCTGACGCCCAGCCTCGCGAAGAACGCCACAATAGTCATCACCACTAGCGATGTCCACGATCCCAAGCAGGTGCCATTCGGACCGAAGGAACTCGATCCCGAGGTGCTGGCTCATCCCAAAAACAAGGGCGGTTTCATGCCGGGAATCAAGGCTTACGCAAGCTCGAAGCTCTGCAACCTCCTCACTGCGCGTGCAATCGAGGCCTCTTCCAATGCGCAGACCAATGGCATGCGGGTCATTGCCTACAATCCCGGACTCACTCCCGGCACGTCGCTGTTTCGCGCATGGCCCTGGTGGGCAAAGTTGATGATGGGGGTGGCTTCTAGGCTTCGTCCCGTGAACACGCTCGAGCAGGCAGGAAATGCGATTGCCGATCTGGGGCTCGGAACAATTGTGCCGCCGTCTGGTCGCATATACGCCTCGCTGGTGAAGGGCAAGCTGACGTGGCCGGATCCTTCGGAGCTGGCGCAAAGCGACACAGCGATGAAGGAGCTTTGGGTAGAAAGCGCCCAAATGGTCGGTCTGCCCAAACAAGCTTAAGGGGAATGTATTGGCAGCTCGAACAATTGATCCTCAGGCGCAGCACTGGCTCATCCGGCTAGATGAACCTCACGACACTGGCGGTCTCGTAGCGCTTCTCTGCGTCGATGGTGCCGGGTGGCCGCCTTCAACGCCGTTGGCTTCTCTTTCCTGGAGCCATCGACTTTCGCTTTGACAGCCTTGGTATTGCCGTTTCATCGACTGGCCGTTTCAACTGCTCTACGGCGATCGGCGTTTCAGCACGCGGACGTAGCCCATCCATCAGCAAATCGAGAATGCGTCGCAATTGATCCTGATCGACTGCGAGGTTCGTCGCTAAAACAGTGGCTGCGAGGCTAACCGTGAGTCGTCTTCTCCGACATCGTTGCGGATTGTTCCGTCTGCAACGCCTGCAGCGAGAAATCGAGCAATAGCAGTCCGAATTTTGGCGCGAGTGTCGATCGGCGGGCCAGATCGAGAAGTGAATGCGCTGCGGAGCGTCTCATGCATCGCATGTTTGGTGGCAACAAACTGTGTATATCGATCCATCCACATCCGCAACGCCTGAAATGCAAGACGCCCCTTGAGCAAATCTTCGGCATCAGCCATAAGTCCGTCGAGCTCTGTGCGATAGACGGCCTCAACTAGAGCCTCGCGAGATGGGAAGTGACGATAAAGCGTCCCAATCCCTACCGCAGCCAGCTGTGCGATTTCCTCCAGGGTAACGGCGCTGTCTCGCTTCGAAAACTGCTTCCGTACGACATTGATGAGCCGATCCCGGTTTCGGGCCGCATCAGCGCGCAGATGATTGGAGCTCGACAAGCGGAGGATCCTCCAGATGCACCTTTTTGCAACCGGAGACGCCTCCGATTGTTACCCAATTTTAGGACAACTCGATGATGACTCGCTGCACAATCCGCTTTCATGAATCTTGCTAAATGACCTACGGTCATCTATAAATGACTTATGGTCATTTATAAGACGCAACCCGTCCGCCGCCGTGCGATGACCGCTGCGCTCAAAGAAACCCGCAAGGACGCCATTCTTGCCACAGCGCAGAAACTCTTCTGCAAAGAACCCTTCGCAAGCATCACCATGAGCACCATTGCCACCAGTGCGGGTCTCGCCAAGGGAACCCTTTACTTATACTTCCGCACGCGCGAAGAGATATTTCTCGCATTGTTCGCCCGCGAACTTCGCGCATGGCTGGCGTCCTTCAAAGCAGCGGCCGCTGAGCTTGCATCCCCTGACGCAGCCCTCGACTGGATCGCTGCTTCGTTTGCCGGTCGCAGGGAGCTTCTGCGATTAGGCGCTCTGCTGCACAGTGTTCTCGAGCTGAATCTTTCGACCGATGCCGCACGGACTTTCAAGCTGGAGTTTGATGCGGAGCTTTCCGGAGCCGCATCTGCGTTTGCATCTGCTCTCGGCTTGCGAGATGTGGATTCAGGTCGGCTCTTTCTGCGTTGGCTTCAGGTCTGCACCGTCGGAATCGCTCAGATGGCTTTCCCGAGTGCGGTTGTCAAAACAGCGATCGCTGAGGAGCCACGTCTCGCGCACATGCTGATCGATTTCAAAGCAGAGTTACGGCGGATGCTGGGTACTTTGGTCTCCGGTATGCAAAGAGAGGAAAACAAGAATGACAAGTAAAACCAAGACGGTTGTGATCACGGGAGCATCGAGCGGTATCGGCAAGGCAACAGCACGGCTGTTTGCAGGGAAAGGTTGGAATGTCGTCGCAACGATGCGACAGCCCGCTGCTCAAGCTGAGCTTATTCCGTCTGCCAATCTCAAGCTTGTAGAACTCGATGTTGAGAAACCTGAAACCATTCATGCCGCAGTTGAGGAAGCAATCGCTTCCTTTGGTCGCATCGATGTCTGGGTGAACAATGCTGGCTACGGCGTGTTCGGCCCTGTAGAGGCAGCTTCGCCACACAAGATACAGCAGCAATTTGACGTGAATGTCTTTGGGCTGATCGAATGCATTAAAGCAATCGCTCCGCACTTTCGCGCAAACCGTAACGGCGTAGTTATCAACGTTACCTCCGCCGGCGGCCTCGCGGCATCGCCTGCGTACGCCATCTACAACGCGTCGAAGTTTGCGGTCGAGGGGCTCTCTGAAGGACTTTGGTATGAATTGGGTTCGTTTGGAGTCAAAGTCAAGCTGATCGAGCCGGGTGTGACCAAAACAGACTTCGGTGGACGCTCCATGGATGTGCTGGATTCTTCGCGCCAGAGGGACTACATCGATCTCATGGAAAAAGTGAATGCATTCCGGGCGAAGATGATCAAAACACCAGGTTCGGCGGAACTTGTTGCAGCTACCATCTTCCAAGCAGCGAACGATCCAAGCGATCGCCTTCGCTATCTTTCCGGATCTGAGGCCAAGAGGCTGTGGCTTTTGCGGCGTTGGCTTGGCTCCCGGATGCAGATGCGTCTCATGCGCAATCTCCTCAAGATTTCGTCAGGTCTCTGCTGCTACCAATAGGGTGTATTGACCACCATGTAGTGCCTTTATTGAACAGGCCTCATTACAAACAGGTCGAGCAAGATATTCGCCATGATCTCCGGTTTTTCAATCGGAGGAAGATGGCCGCAATCCTTGATAATTTCCAAGGCCGATCCAGGGATGAGCTGATGAATTTCCTGCGAGAGTTCCAGTGGCGTCATACGATCTTCTGCACCTACGACTACTACGGTGGGCACGGCGATGCGTCGCAATACGGAGCGTAGATCTTCTCGTGCGATGACGGCCCGGTTCTGGCGGATATAGGCCTTTGCACCAACACGTACGCTCATCTTCACCAGCGCGTCGCGAACCTCCGGCGTCGCTGAGGTGTGGACTAATGATTTCACGCTGAACGCTGAAAGCATTTGATAGTCCAAGATACTGACGAGGAGGTTCACACAACATCGATAAACCTTCTGCGCGAGGGTATCTGGCCGCGCACGGGTGTCGACGAGAGCGAGGCGCGTCACACGACGCTTGGGTGCCATCCGCATGATCTCCAGAGCGACCATTCCTCCCATCGAGACGCCAGCAAGTGCGAAGTTCTCCGGAGCGCTCCCGAGAATCCGTTGGGCCATTGCAGGCAGATTGTCATCCCTCAAGGTGTCGCCGATAAGGCAGTTCACCTCACCGTTCAGCTTCAAAATCGTGCGGTCCCAGACTGCAAAATCACTGCCAAGTCCCGGTATCAGTACCAAATTCTGCATCGGAGCTCCATCAATTTTCATCCACTGCCTACGGGTACACCCTCCACATAGGTTGAAGGTCAAGGCGATGCGTATCGGAGTCCTGGCAACGCGAGCGGGCATCAGCTGCTCGCGAATTCGTTTTTATGAAGCTCAAGAGTGTTGTCCCCTCCCATCAGACTCTCTAGTGGCTACCGAGATTACGATGAACGTGCGCTGCGAACCCTTCTCTTCATCAACCGTGCTCGATTCCTAGGCTTCTCGCTACAGGAAATAGCTGCTCACATACACTTCCCAGAACACGGGAACGCCCGCAAGGCGCATCTTCTGGCAAGGATCGAAGAGAAGCTCGCCGAGCTTGACGTGCTTCTGGCTCAGTTGCAGAGTAAACGAGCAGTCCTCGAAAGCATCCTGCCTGAATTGCAAAACGGCCTGCAGGCGGATCAGCACTAACATGTCTTAGTTCATTGCCGAGAGAGACCTGTAGGGCCTCCCTTCTCCTCTCGGCAATCATGGTGATCTAAAGTTGGCGGCCGCAGCTTCGTTAGAAATACTTCATGTTCGTTAGGTCCTCAATCAATCCAGGCCCGCTCGGTTCCCACCCCAGTGTCTTGCGCGTCCACTCACTCGAAGCCGGCATATCCAACGTGGCAAAGTGCGCAAACCAACCAAAATGCTCTCCTGCCTGCTGCGGCGCAATCGGAACCACCGGCACCTTCAGTCCCTTGCCGATCGTCTCCGCGATCTCACGCGCAGATACGCCTTCTTCGTCTACCGCGTTGTACGTCGTCACACCCGGTCCAGTCTTATCGACCGCCAGTCGATACAGGTGCGCAACGTCCTTGAGCGGAGCCGCAGACCAGCGGCTCGCACCATCGCCAACATACGCCGACACACCTTTCTCGCGTGCCATCTGAATGAGCAAGGTCACCAATCCCTGTTTGCGAGTGTCATGTACCTGCGGCAGACGTACAATCGCCACATGCACACCCTTCTCCGCAACGGATCGGGCTGCATGCTCGGGCCGTCGCGGAATCGCAGGCAAATCCACCGGAGAATCACTTTCCGTACGGATATGGCCCGGTCCACCACTCGTCAATCCAATGCCCGAGGTCACAACCAGTAGCTTGCCAGGTTCCATCACTGATCCCAGCGCCTCAATCGCCTTCATCTCGTCTGCCGCGTTCTGCGCAAACGTTGACCAGTCGTGACTGAACGCCAGATTCACCACGGCATCCATCCCTGTCGCTCCGCTGCGCAGGCTATCGAGGTCCTGCAAATCGCCGCGATGAACCTCTGCGCCCACAGCCTTCAATTGATCGACACCGACATCGCTGCGCGTAAGCCCACGAACCTGGTGCCCACCCTCGATCAGTTCCTTCACCAGTTCGGTTCCAATAAAGCCCGTCGATCCAGTTACAAATACACGCATCATCATCCTCCTGCTGTTGTGGCGTTACTCTTAAAGAGCACGCCGGTTGACATCTGCACCTTCGCTCGATAAAACGGGGATAGTCCCCGTATTGGTAACTAGATAAACGGGGATGCTCCCCGGTTGCAAAAAGTTTTCGCATGCCCAAAAAGAAACTCCCGCCATCTCTGCCTGCACGTAAACCCCGCGCTGACGCGAAGCGCAATCGCGAGCGCATCCTTGAGACAGCCAAGGATGCCTTCACCCGTGATGGCGCTTCGGCGAGTCTGGACGACATCGCACGCCGATCCGGTATTGGCAACGCCACTCTCTATCGCCATTTCCCGACTCGTGACGATCTCATCGAGGCCGTCTACCGCAACGAAGTCGAGAGGCTTGCTGCAGCCGAACAGCGCTTCGCTACCACCATGCCGCCGATTGAGGCACTGCGCGCCTGGATGCTTCTCTTCATCGACCATGTCTCGCAAAAGAAGCTCATTATTCCTGTGATGGACA
>Ga0206844_10024_pt1 | contig 55356 bp, 48 predicted proteins | sample Alteio_BWOrgCont_22_FD_152907 | JGI IMG/M metagenome (GOLD analysis project Ga0206844, IMG submission 152907) | Enriched cells from forest soil in Barre Woods Harvard Forest LTER site, Petersham, Massachusetts, United States -... | ecosystem: Environmental > Terrestrial > Soil > Temperate forest >...
GAATTTATTACAGGCATTTATACAGCCGGCGAATATTTTGGATATGTGGCTATACTGGAAGGAGCTGATTATACGGACTCAGCAACAGCATTAGAGGATAGTGAAGTTGCTCTTGTACCTCGCCACGATTTCCTTTCACTGATTTATTCGAATAGCGAAATTTCGGCAAGATTCATTAAAATGCTTGCCAATGATATAAGAGAGAAAGAAGAGAGGTTACTTGGTTTGGCCTTTAATTCGGTAAGAGCAAGGGTAGCAGATGCCTTAATGTCGTTGCAAAAGAAAAATGAATTAAATACCTCAATTCGCATACCACGTGATGATCTGGCAAGCATTATTGGCACATCCACCGAATCGCTAATACGTACATTATCAGACTTTAAGCAGGAGAAATTGATTGAAACCGATGGGCGCGAAATAAAAGTACTTAATCTAAAGGGTTTAGAACAGGTAAGGAAATTCTCCTAATAATGCAATTGTCTGATAATCAATGATAAAAATACTTAACTTACTTTTCTGTTAAAAATAGTTAAACCTTTATATATTTGAGGTATCAAACAGTTACTAACAAAATATTAAAAACTGCATGAAAACGAAACATTTTGTAATTACAGGAATGATAGGTATAGCCTTAGCGGGTATGGTCATTACCGGTTGTAAAAAAGAATCTACTGCCGATACCGATGCTACCGCAGCACAAGATGATGCCAACGCATCATTTATGATTAACGAGTCAAAAACCATATCAGACGGAGCTGCTAAAGGACAGGCTACCGAAAAGATTTTAGGTATATGCGGAACAGTAACAAAGCGCGATACAACTATCGGTGGTGTTCTTGATACCTTGGTAGATGTATCTTTCCCGGGTGGTTGTGTTAGCAATGATGGAAGAACCAGAAAAGGACATATTTTGTTCTGGTGGAATGGAAAGGGTTATTTCCAGGATTCTGCTTCGGTTACTGAAACCTGGGTGAATTATTCAGTTTATTCACCTTTAAGCGGTACAACCATTAGCATGGGTAATGGCAGTATAAGAACACTTACTAATATTGGACATGATAGTGCCGGCGATTGCAGTTGGTCTTTCAATGCTAATTTAACTCTCAACTACAGTGGTGCAACTACTGGTAAAGCTACATGGACATCTTCCCGCACAAATACACTTACAGATGTTGGCGGTGTTCATTATTATGTAATTACAGGTGGTGCAAGTGGAACAAGCAGAACAGGTGTATCATATACACTTAGCATAACCCAGCCGCTTTACTGGACTGCCTATTGGATCAATATTTTCTTAGGCAAGGCAGCATATAATTGCGATTGCTTTGAATCGGGTACAGTTGAATATACCCGTACGGGCAAAACATACCCATTGTATCTTCAGTTTACCAGTGGTGTAGGTAAATGCGCTCACACTGCAACTGCGACCATAAATGGTAATACTTATAATATTACACTTCCGTAATTAAGAATTAGGTAAAAAAAATCCCGAGAGCCTCTCGGGATTTTTTATTTATAGACTAATGGTTTTGTATTAGTCAGGAAACTTTTTATATTTGAAATAACAAATTAATTAAAAACAACAAAAAATGAAAAAACTTTCAACAGTAGTCTTGGGTACTGCCTTGTTATCAGCGGTAATTTATACCGGCTGTAAAAAAGATACCCCGGCTTCTACAAATACTAACACCAATACAACAAACGACAACGACTATTACGCTGCACAAGATGAAGCCAATGCATCGTTTGTAATGAACGATTCTAAAAACATTTCAGACGGAGCGGCGAAAGGCCAGTCAACTGAAAGGGTTTTGGGCGGTGCTTGCGGTACCGTAACCTGGGATTCTACCGGTGTTACAGATACTATTGATATTCACTTTACAGGTACTTGTATGAGCCCTGATGGCAGATACAGGAAAGGTGATATTCTTGTATATTGGGCCAAAGGCAAAGGATATTTTGATCAGGGAGCATCTATTACCCAAACATGGAGGAACTACTCTGTAACCAATCCTGCTACTTTAACTTCAATTGCAGTTAGTGGTAGTACCAATCTACAGAATACCGGTAAAGATTCATTAGGTGACCATAGCTGGAGCTATGGCTCAAATGTTACCCTTACCTATAGTGGTGGCACAACCGGAACATCATCATGGAGTGCTACACGTAACAACGTACTTACCAGAGTTGGTAATGTATGGTACTATTATGTAACAGGTAGTGCTACAGGTACATCTAAAAGCGGTACAACTTATACCTTATCAATTACCAGCCCACTTGTATATACAGCATTGTGGATTAACCTTGCTGCAGGGAATTCAATTTGTGGTTGCATAGAGGCAGGATCAGAGACCCTGACACGCACAGGTAAAACTTATCCACTAACCTTAACCTATACCAGTGGTGTAGGCAATTGCAATTACACTGCTAATGCTACTATAAATGGCACAACATACGCCATTACTGTATTATAAGCAACTAATAAGCTTTTTAAAAAAGGGATGCATTTGCATCCCTTTTTTAGTTTAATTAATCCCTATTCCTTTACATTTGTAATACTATGTTCGAAAATAAAAATGAACCATTAGCCCCAAAAATTGTTTTTTATGGCCGCCTAATGCGTATGGCCATGTTTGCGGGTATAGCGGTATTAATATGCCTTATAATTGGCATACTAGGCTATCACTATATTGCGCACCTCATCTGGATAGACTCATTACATAATGCATCTATGATATTATCGGGTATGGGACCTGTAGCGAACATTGATAACGTTTCAGGAAAGCTATTCTCATCCTTTTATGCACTGTTTAGCGGGGTAGCATTCATTACTAATATCGGCATATTTTTGTCTCCGGCAATACACCGTTTTTTACATAAAATACATTTAGAAACACCAGAAACTCCCAACGAATGAAATACCTACCGATCTCATCAGAACTATTTATACGCAACCGTAAGCACTACGCAAAAGAATTAAAAGAAGACTCACTGGCGGTTTTTAATTCAAATGACCTATTGCCTACCAACGCCGACGGGCACATGGCATTTGTGCAGAACAGTGATCTGTTCTACCTCTGCGGTATCGATCAGGAAGAAACCATATTGGTTATTTTCCCTGATGCTAATTCTAAAAAATTCCGCGAAATGCTTTTTTTGCGCGAAACCAACGAGCGCATTGCTGTATGGGAAGGCCACAAGTATACCAAAGAAGAAGCAAGGGCAACATCGGGCATTGAAGAAATATATTGGCTGAGTGAGTTTGAAACTGTATTCCGCCAGGCAATGGCACAAGCCAAGCATGTGTATTTAAACTCAAATGAGCATTTACGTGCTACTATTGAAGTTGAGACCCGGGATGCTCGTTTTGCAAAATGGTGCAAAGAGAAATTCCCCTTACATAAATACGAGCGCAGCGCACCTATCATGCATGCACTCAGAATGGTGAAATCGAAAGAAGAAGTAGAGTTGATGAGCCAAGCTTGTTCCATTACTGAAAAAGGTTTCCGCAGGTTATTATCCTTTATTAAACCCGGTGTTTTCGAATACGAAATTGAAGCTGAACTTATACATGAGTTTACACGCAACCGTTCCAAAGGTTTTGCATATAGTCCCATCATCGCATCGGGTATTGATAGTTGCGTACTGCACTATATTGCCAACATCAAGCAATGTAAAAAAGGCGAAGTAATTTTGCTTGATGTAGCAGCCGAATATGCTAATTACGGATCGGATATGACACGTGTGGTGCCGGTTGATGGTAAGTTTACCAAACGTCAGAAGGATGTGTACAATGCTGTGTTACGTGTTTTCAGAGGTGCAAGTAAATTGTTGGTAAAGGGCAACACCATTGATAAATACAATGCTGCTGTTGGCCATATGATAGAGGAAGAGCTGGTGAAACTAAGACTCCTGAAAATGAGTGATATTAAAAAACAGAATCCTGCTGCACCACTTTACAAAAAGTATTTTATGCACGGTACCTCGCATTTCTTGGGGCTCGATATACATGACGTAGGTTTCTTTGATCTGCCTTTTAAAGCAGGTACTGTGTTCACTTGCGAGCCTGGTATTTATATACCGGCTGAGAAGATAGGAGTACGTATTGAGAACAACATACTTATTACTGAAAAGGGTAATGTTGATTTGATGAAGAACATTCCTATTGAAGCCGACGAGATAGAAGAATTGATGAATGCATGATAAGGTATACCACCTTTCGTAAAGCAAGGATAAGGTACTCTGATGAAGGTAAAGGGCGTGCAATAGTATTATTGCACGGGTTCCCAGAAAACCTTCAAATATGGCAGGAGTTCTCAAAGACCCTCTCAAAAAGTTTTCGTGTTATAGCTATCGACCTGCCCGGTATGGGCGAAAGTGAGTGTATTGGTTACGTGCATACTATGGACTTGATGGCTGAATGCGTTCATGCAGTAATGCATGAGCTCGATTTGCGCAGGTATGTTGTAGTAGGGCATTCAATGGGCGGCTATGTGGGCCTTGCTTTTGCAGAACTGTTCCCTGAGAATTTAAAGGGCTTATGTTTATTCCATTCTACTGCCTTGGCTGATAGTGATGAAAAAAAACTCGATCGCGATAAAGCCAGCCAAACTGCAAAAAGACATACGGCTCAATTTTTAAAAGTTTTTGCTGCAAACTTATTTGCAGATAAAGACGACCCTAATATTAAAAAGCTGCAACAGATAACAGCCGGCACATCTGCACGCGGAGTGGTGGCTGCGTTGCAGGGCATGAAGATGCGGCCAAGCAGAGAGATAGTTTTGAAATTTGCGCAATACCCTGTACTATTTATTATGGGTAAAAAGGATGCGTTGATGAATTGGGAAAAACTATTGCCCCAAACCGAAATTCCTCGGTATAAAGATGTTTTATTGCTTGAAGATGCTGCCCATATGGGCTTTTACGAAGAGCCTAAGAAAACGCTGCGCGCCGTTCGGAAGTTTGCTTATAGGTGTTTTAGAGAGAAGGCAAACTAAATAGCGGTCAAATTAAACTTGTTGCTTCCTGTGGCATCTAAACTTTATATGCTCAGCAACCAGAAGAAAATACAGCACCTTTATTTACGGGCAGGTTTTATGCCTTCTCCGGCCGATGTAGCTGCCATGGCGCACATGGATATTAAGGATGCTGTAAATAAACTTTTTTCTAATTCTCAAAGCATTACCTCATTGCAATCAGCAAAGGCTATGGATACTATGCCCGATGTGAAAGATATGACGGCAGATGAGAGAAAGCAGTTTGCGGTTGACCAAGGGAAGGAAGTAAAGGACCTTAATATGGAATGGGTTAACCAAATGGTTAGCACTAATAATGTATTGCGCGAAAAGATGACACTTTTCTGGCACGGGCATTTCGCTTGCCGGTCGCAATTGTCTGTATTCGACCAGGAAATGAATAACGGGATGAGGCAGAATGCGTTGGGTAAATACAACGACCTGCTCACATTCATATCAAAATCGCCTGCTATGTTGCAGTTTTTAAATAATCAACAAAACAGGAAAAAGAGCCCGAATGAAAATTTTGCCCGTGAGGTGATGGAGCTTTTTACCATGGGGCGTGGCAATTATACCGAAGACGATGTGAAGAATGCTGCACGTGCTTTTACGGGATGGAGGTTCAATAAGCAAGGTGAGTTTGAGTTTCGCCCTGAGCAACATGACGACAGTAGTAAAACATTTTTAGGTAAAACGGGTAATTATAATGGCGACGATGTACTGAATATAATATTAGAGCAATCGCAAACAGCACTATTCATTACCCGTAAGATATACCGCTACTTTGTAAACGAAAATACTGACGAAGAGAAATGCAAATTTCTGGCATCAAAATTTCAGACAGATTATAACCTGAATAATTTGATGTATAGCATTTTTATTTCTGACTGGTTTTATGAGGAGCAGAATGTAGGGACTCGAATAAAATCTCCGGTAGAACTTATTGTTAACCTGCAACGTGCAGTGCCATTGCAATTAAATAATCCTATGGCGCCCTTGTATGTACAAAAAGTATTAGGGCAGGTTTTGTTTATGCCGCCTAATGTTGCCGGCTGGCCTGGTGGCAGAGATTGGATTGACAGTTCTTCGCTGATGTTCAGAGTATCGTTGCCGGGCGTTATTTTTAATAATACAACTGTTCAGGTAAAGCCGAAAGAAAGTCCTGAGGAAGCGGAACATAAAATGATGGGCCCTGTAGATATGCAACAGAGCCAACCTAAAAAATTAGGCAATTTTGCCGTTACTCCTGATTGGGCTACTTACATTAATGCCTTTAATGATGTGAAGGATGAGAACTTATATCAGGCTATTTCAGAATATCTCATACAAACTCCTACACCCCAATTTAAGGAAGAGACCATTTCGAAATATATAGTTAAGGATACACGCGAAAGTTTTATTAAGAGCCTAACCGTTGCCTTAATGTCAGTGCCTGAATATCAAATGTGTTAAAGCCAAAGCCATGAGTTACAGCCGCAGAGATTTCTTACGTCATTCAAGCCTTGCATCGGCATCACTACTGTTGCCCAGGTTTTTGAAAGCATTTCAACCTTTGAATAACAGCATACTTCCGGCAGGGAATAAAACATTGGTGGTTATACAAATGTCGGGTGGTAATGATGGGCTTAATACAGTTATACCATACAGGAATGATGATTATTACCGTCTACGTCCAACGCTGGCAGTAAAGCAGGCTGATGCACTTTCGTTGAATGGTGAACTTGGCTTTAATCCTGTAATGAAAGGGATGAAAGACTTGTTTGATAATGGTTCTATGGCTATCATTAATAATGTAGGTTATCCAAACCCGGATAGATCGCACTTCCGGTCGATGGATATATGGCAAACAGCTAGCGATGCAGATAAGTATTTGCAGAATGGGTGGCTGGGCCGTTATTTAGATAATGAATGTAGTGGCTGTGCAGGTTACGGTGCCATTGAGGTGGATGATACATTGAGCTTAGCCATGAAAGGACTAAATAAAAAAGGGATGGCCATAAGCGATCCGAGGAGGCTTCACCAGGATACACAACGTAAAATATTAAGAGATGTATCAGCAGATTATGCAACCACACATCATGAAAACAATACGGTAGATTATTTATATAAAACACAGGCAGAGACTATTTCATCAGCCGATTTTATTTATGATAAGTTCAATAATTTTCGCAGTACAACTGATTATCCGCAAGGAGAATTTGGAAAGAACCTGAAGACAATTGCAGAGTTGATCATTTCGGGTATTGATACGCGTGTGTATTATGTTTCAATCGGTTCTTTTGATACCCATGTAGGGCAAAAGGGCAGACAGGAAAAACTGTTACAGGAATTATCGGATGGGCTTGCAGCTTTCGTGAGCGACCTGAAACAGAACAATCGTTTTAAAGACACAATGGTTATGACCTTCTCGGAATTCGGACGCAGGGTGCATGAAAATGGCAGCAGCGGAACAGACCACGGGACTGCTAATAATATGTTTTTGGTGGGTGGTGCCTTAACCAAGCCCGGCATTTATAATGAAAGCGCTAACTTGGCCGATTTAGATGAGGGCGATTTGAAATATCACATCGATTTCCGATCGATATATGCCACAGTGCTTAATCGTTGGATAGGTGCAAACGATGCTAAGATTCTTGGCTCGCAGTTCGATTATGTGAATATTATCTGAGTTAGTTCTCGGTTGGATTTTCCGGAGTATCCAACAGCAACTCCATAAAAATAAGATCGAGCCATTTGCCAAACTTATAGCCTACTTGTTTAAAGTGGCCCACTTCAACAAACTTAAATCGTTTGTGCAATTGAATACTTATACCGTTATTAGAATCGACACCAGCAATTATAGCGTGCACATTATTTTGGCGTGCAGTTTCAATTATCATTTCAAGTAACTCACCTGCAATGCCTCTCTTTCTGAAATCTGGGTGAACGTATACCGAATGCTCAACCGTATATTTATAAGCAGCCCATGCTCTGAAAGGTCCATACGAAACAAAGCCAACGATTTTATCACTGATGGTTGCAACTAAAACAGGATGGCCGGCAACTTGTTTTTCGGCAAACCATTTTTTGCGCATCTCAATGGTATGAGGTTTATAATTGTAAACGGAAGTAGTATTTAAAATAGCGTCGTTGTATATTTCTAAAATACCTTCGAGATCATTTTCAGTAGCAGGGCGTATTGATAAGTGTTCCATACAATATTATTTTATAGAGATCAATGGTTCTCCCGGTTTAAGTTTACCCAGTAAGCCAATAGGTTCAATATGGTCAGATAAGCCTTCTTTTTTAAACAAGGCTTCAACTTCGTCCTTTGCTTCCGGTGTAACAGCAATTAATAATCCGCCACTGGTTTGCGGGTCACAAAGTATATCATGTTGTTTATCGGTAAGTGGTCCTATTGCATCGCCATAGCTGTCCCAGTTACGGTGTGTGCCGCCCGGTATTGCTTTCTGTGCAATATAGTCATCAAGCTCAGCAACTAATTTTATTTTATTGAAGTAAACAGTAGCATGTAATTTACTGCCCTCGCACATTTCTTTTAAGTGTCCTAATAAACCAAAGCCTGTAACATCGGTCATTGCAGTTATGCCATCTATTTGTGCCAATTTCGCGCCAACCGAATTTAATTTCATCATATTGTCGGCAGCAAGGCCCTCATGTTCTTTCTTTAAAATGCCTTTTTTTTCTGCAGTTGTAAGTATACCTACTCCAACAGGTTTGGTAAGGTAAAGCAAACAGTTTTCTGAAGCGGTATCGTTTCGTTTTAAATACTTAAGGTCTAACATACCTGTAACGGCAAGGCCAAATACGGGTTCAGGACAATCAATACTATGGCCGCCTGCTAATGGTATTCCTATTTCAGCACAAATTTCGCGTGCACCTTCCATAACCTGGTGTGCAGCTTCAATAGGCACTGTGTTAATTGGCCAGCCTAAAATAGCTATTGCCATTAAGGGTGTTCCGCCCATGGCATATACATCGCTTATAGCATTGGCTGATGCTATTTTGCCAAACTTAAAAGCATCATCAACAATAGGCATAAAAAAATCGGTAGTGCTTATCACCCCGCGTCCGCTGCCAATATCATACACCGCTGCATCATCTTTACTGGCATTGCCTACAATAAGATTTTTATTATGCAACGCAGGTTTAGCCGATTGTAAAATAGTATCTAATATTTTAGGCGAAATTTTACACCCGCATCCGGCACCATGACTATATTGTGTAAGACGTATCTTTTCCATTTAAGGTATTTGAAGCAAATGTAGAAAAATACTATGCCGAAGGAGGCATCCATTTAATTACTGCGTTACCTTCAATAACTATTTCGTTTTTACTGTTGTAGCAGTTGGTGCTTAACTTGTAGATCGATTTTTCCGGGATGATCTCCATGATCTCTACCACGCAGGTTACTTCTTCGTTTAAATAAACGGGCCGTTTAAAGCTCATTGCCTGAGATAAGTAAATAGATCCGTTACCGGGCATTTTATTGCCCAGTACCGCAGAAATTAAGCTGCCGACGAGGAAGCCATGCACAATTCTTTTTTTGAAAACGGTATTAGCGCTATAGGCATCATCTAAATGAACCGGGTTTTTATCAGTAGATAATACAGCGAATAATTCCACTTCTTCGGCTGTATAAGTCTTTTTAACAACCTCTTTGTCTCCTACCTTGTAAGCCATAGTTTGTGTTTTTAATTGAACCATTTACGTTGCAACTAAGGTAACACTTATTTGGCTATAGTAGGTATGCCATAATTACAAAGTGAAAGCCCTTGAAATAGAGAACCCTAATTTGAAAGCAGCATTACTCCATGAATCGGTAGTATATGGAATGATATTGTTTTCATTTATGGCAGAGGCGTTGCTCAGGTTAATTTCAAATACGTGTCCACCGGTCTCAATTTCATAGCCAATTGAAAATGCATTAGAATAACTGGGATTGTTGTTGGTACGGAAAGGAGAGATAATGTAAAAATAATCGAACACAATAGAGGAGTGTTTGGTTAGCATAACTCTGCCTCCGCCACCTGCAAATGGAATGCCATTTTGATCGGTAGCGCCGTTATTAGGATTAACAGCGGATAACACATAATTGCGATGACTGTATCCGGCAAATACTTCAGCTGATATACGATTACTAAATCTGCGATCTAATAATAACTGAGAAACATAAGATAAGCGGTCTGAAAAATGTTGTGCAGGCGACACAGCCTCAGCGTATAATATTGAATTGGCTTCAGGAGTTATTCCTGCATCTTCATAAAATGCTAAGGATACCGGCATGCCAATGGTGTTTTGGGTAAGTATACGATACTTGCCGCTTATATCTATTAGCTGTTGTTGTTCACTTCGGCCTAAACTCAATTGCAGGTTCCTGGTAACACCAAATTCAAATGAAAAATAAATATCAGAAGCTACATCGAATCCGTACAGAGTTGGGAAGCCGCCGCCGCTGGTACCCATATTACCAAAGCGGTGTTCAATTCTAAACACCATTACATTCGGGTCGACTGTTTTAGTTGTTTGTGCATTAATGATCCGTGTGTCTTTCCATGTAGAACCAAGTTGTGGTATAGCAACCTGACTTTTTTGTATAGAATCTTCAAGGGTAGCAAGTGTTTGGCTTGTTGCTGAAAAATAACTTGCGAATAAAATAAATGCGCTAAGGCACAATTTTTTTAGAGTCTTCATAATATAGTAGGATGGGGTTTTATAAGCTTTATCTAATTAAATTCTAATATTTATTGTGGCGCACCTGCCAATAACCACGCTTTAAACTTAGCGCTGGTACACGCATCAAGCGGAAGCTCAGGCGCTATAGGCATTCTTTTTTCAATAAATATGTACCTGTAAAAGAAACTTTGTTCGCCACCTGTTACATAACGGTTCATGGAAGCATAATTACTAAAATCGCCATGGTCAGATATTCCGGCGTGGCAGCTTGTATTAAAACTACCACAGTTAACATTAATAAGCAGTTGCATACTGTTTGTATACGTTAGGTTGGCAGTATCACAACCGGTTGGTAAAGGCGCTGGCTGAGCGGCATTTTTTTCGCAGGAATTGACAGCCAAAATAAAAAGCACTACTATTATTGTAGTAGCTAGTTTAACAGAAAATAATCGGGATAATTGAAATTTCATGGGGTTGTAATTGAATGTAATTGATTAATAATTAATTACGGCACAAAGTTTAGAATTGCAAAATAGATTCTCTTGTAGTTTGTGAGTATATAATTGTATCATTTACAGATTTAGGTTTTACCTTTCGGTTGTACAGTATACAAGGTAGATGAAGAATTTTGGAAATAGTTGGGTCATGAGAACAATCATAGAATATTAAAGCAATGGGGCGAGTTGCAGATAAGGTAAAAAATCTGATATTTGTATAAGTGAGTAAGGTTGATAACCCCAGGAAAGCCAATAATTTAGTCGGCTACCCAACCTTTTAGGTTATAGAATCATCTTAATAAACGAGGCAATGTCTCAAAAGATATCAGAGGAGGAATTAATAGATGGCTGCCTGTCGGGAACCTGGGCCTTTCAGCAGATGCTTTATAAGCAATATGCGTCCAAGATGCTGACAGTTTGCATGAGGTATACGCATAGTAGGTTTGAGGCAGAAGATATATTACAAGAGGGATTTATACTGGTTTTTGAGAAGTTGGCGCAGTTTAAAAAACAAGGTTCTTTTGAAGGTTGGATACGTAAGATAATGGTGAACAAAGCAATTGAGCATTACCGAAAATCGGCTGCAGTTTACCCGGTAATAGATGTGGCAGATGTTGAAAATGTAATAAGCGTAGAAGATGTAACAAGCCAGATAAACGCAAATGAGCTTTTAAAAATGATACAAGAGCTGCCACCGATGTATAAAATGGTATTTAACTTATATGCTTTTGAAGGAATGACCCATAAAGAGATAGCTGAGAAGTTGGGCATTGCTGAAGGAACATCAAAGTCGAACTTATCGGATGCACGTACACTGTTGAAGAAGAAGATAACGAGAAACATTTTAATTGCAGAGCTTTACGATGAGCGAAAAGCTTACAAATAATAATATTGATGACATTTTCAGAAACTCCATTGACAATATGGAGACTGAACCCTCTGAGAGTTTTTGGATAAACGCTTCGGAAGATGCTTTGTTTAAAAGCAATCTTATAAAGAAGAGATCTATTAACCGATGGAGGATAGTTGCCGCTGTTTTTAGCATAGCAGTTATGGGGCTTACTGCGTATATAATATATATGCAAAAGCAATTGAACGATGTTAAAAGTAAGCTGGTTGCAGCAGAACATGTTACTTATATTCAACCGGCGCCAGTAGCCAATTCAACCACTGTAGGTACCAGTGCTGCACCGGTTATTACAAAACAAGCTACAAGCCAGGCTGAAGAAAGGTCGGCAAAGAAAGTAGTAAAGCAACAAGAGGTTAAGCATGAAATTGCTACTAATTCTAATACAAGCCTCAAGTCAGTGCAGCCTTTAGTATATGAAAAAAAGAAGCATAAAAAACATGATCACATTAATGCTTCAGCATCAACTGCTTTAAATTCTACTAATGTTTCAAGTACTGCGCAGCCCTTGGTATATGAAAGAAAAAGACACAAAAAGCATGAGCATGGAAATACTATAACAGCAAGTGCTGTGAATTCAAATAAGGTTGGTAACAATGGTACTGTTTATACTTCTACCAACGAGCCAATCGCTTCGAATGCAAGCACAACCGAAGTATCTGAAGGGCCTGAATTTATTAATGTGAATGGAAATAATACAATACCGCAGGCAAGTGCTTTGCCGCTTGCAATATCAAATAATATAGAGCCGGTGCAAAGCACTGTAAGTTCAGCGGCACGGAAAAATATTTTATCAAAACTTTCTGTATCACTCTTCTTTGAACCGTATATATCTGATGAGTTATTGGAGAACGAAGCAACTGATATTGTAACCGTAAATAATGTTTCTGCAAACGAAGAAGAGGCACATCCGTTTGTAGCAGGATTAAAAGTTGATTATAATATACTTAAGAATTTAAGTATTACTACCGGTTGTTTGTTTTATAGCTTTAACGTATCGGTTGCACCAACTACTATATACGCCCAAAAACAACAAAATGGTGAAGTAGGATATTCTTTTCAAACAAGTATAGGTACAGTAAATTGCCCTTACGTTAAATCGCCAAAAGTGGGCGATGGTATGGTGGTTAGCGGGGAGGAGAAAGCAAGTTATATATGTATACCCATTCAACTCAAGTACAATTTTATAACCAATAGCAAATGGGGACTTTACCTAACCGGAGGAATAGAAGCCAATATAATAGCATTAAGGCAAATGGACATGCAATGGCGTGATTTTAATTGGGATGAAGGCAACGCAAAAGAAGGAATTGATAATTCGAAAAAAATATACACCTCTTATTATTTAGCTCCCGGTGTTAGGTATAACTTATACAAAGGCATTTCTATTTTCCTCGAACCTTCGTTACAAGGTTCCCCTATATTTTCAAAGGGAGCAAATACTTTACCATATGCAGGTATAGGTACAGGAATTACATATCATTTTTAATCACTTAATATAATATCGTACCCAACCCTTTGGTGTATAAGTACATCTAATAAGTATAGAGGCATTAGTACCCTAATTATATTTTAATATGGACAGACGCGATTTTCTTCAGAAGTCAATTATTCTTTCATGTGGTATTGCAGGTGCATCAGCTTTTTTAGAAGCTTGTAAAAAAAATAATAATACTACCACTGCACCAACTGTAAATTTCACAATTGATATCAGTTCATCACAATACAGTGCCTTACAACAAAATGGGGGATATGTGTATAACAGTGCAAACAACATTATAATTGCCCGCGATCATTCTGGGAATTTTATTGCTTTATATGATGTTTGCCCTCATGCAGGTTGCACCATACAATTCGACGGTAAGTCCACATTCCCATGCCCTTGCCATGGCTCATTATTTGATGAAAATGGCAATGTAACGCAAGGACCCGCTACAAGTGGGGTAAAAAAATACAGTACTTCGCTTAAAGGCACCCAATTAAATGTATTCGGTTAGTATTGATAATCAGATAGTTAAATAATATTTTTAGCATAACCCAACCATAAGGCATATTTCCTCATCTAATAATGTGGAATAGTTGATTATGAGGAGTTTTTAGTCAATAAGTTTGGAAATTGAAGTAACATTATATAGTTTAGCTAACCCATTAATTAAAAATAACGTACCTGGCGTCAATTAAAAATTAAAAACTATGAAAAAAGTAAAGCTACTTATTGGAATTGGAATCGCACTTTCTGCAATGATAATTACTGGGTTCTCTACAAGTAATAATCATAATGGAACCCGTCATGCATCAGGTATGGATCAGTATACAGATTCTCCTCCGGACGGCGCTGGAGATTGCACTGGCTGCCACAGTGGTGGAAAAACAACCCCAACATTTACTTTAACAGCTTCACCTGCTTTAGGTGGTAGTAACAACCAATTTATACCAGGTACAAAATATACATTTACTCTTAAGTTAACAGGCTATTCATATTTTGGATTTGACCTTGAAATAATTAATGGACAAGCTTCAACTTCACTGGATGCAGGTACTCTTGGTGCAGGTACTTCAACCCAGAAAATTGCTAATAGTGGTGCCCCTACTAATATTACGCATACCTCCAAAATCAATTCAACTACAGGTGGAACCTTTACCTGGACAGCTCCTTCAACAGGCAATGCTTATATATATGCAACTATAATGGGTGTTAATGGTGATGGTAGCACAAGTGGCGATAAAATGGCTTCTCCTTATGAATTAACTCTTACACCTCAATCAACTGTTTCGGTACAAAATGTTGAGGAAGCAGGTAACTCTTTCGACGTATATCCTAATCCTATAAAGGATCATTTTAATATTAGTTATTCACTACAAAGTACTAAACAAGTTGAGATCAACTTGTATTCAATTGATGGTAGAAAAGTGGCAACACTTGCACCTTCTGTTGAACAGTCTGCCGGTGAGTATAATCAACGTTTCGAAATGCCTTCAGTTGCACGCGGTATATACCTTGTTCAAGTTGTTCAAGACGGACAATTTGCCTGCAAAAAGGTAGTAGTTCAATAATAAGTTCTATAGTATGTAGCGTATAGGAAAACTATACGCTACATTATTTTACAAATCTGTATGAAGAATAAATTTTTGATTGGGGTTGCAATAGTGGGAGCTATTATGACAATTAATTCGTGTGACAGCGAAGAAAATGCACTTCCTGCTCCTATAACTCCTTCAAGTTGCGATACCAGTAAAATGACCTACTCAACAAACTCAGGTCAAATACAAGGCATTATTAATGCACAGTGTGCAACAACGCCAAGCTGTCATGGCGCGGGTGCCACTAAAGTAAGTGGTGACTTTTCTTCATGGACCGCACCTAAACTCCAACAGGCAATATCAGGCGGAACAGGCAGCACTATGTATCAATACCTTCAACCTACCTATCCTACACCAATGCCTAATGTTCCTCAACCAGGCTGGAGCGAATGCGATAGGTTGAAGCTAGACGCATGGCTTCAAGCAGGCGCCCCTCAATAGTAAACTCAAAATCTAAATATGAAAAAGAAATTAATTCTTACCGCAGCACTTTGTGCAACTATGTTTGGCTATGGATTCGGACAAATATATATGGCTGATTCTGCCCGTATATCTTTCTTCTCAAAAACCAGTGCTGAAGATATTGATGCGGCAAACACAGTTTGCAAACCTATTATGAGCGTTGCAACCGGTGAGTTTGACGTAAGCCTTATCAATACATCTTTTGATTTTCCAAAGCCTTTAATGAAGGAACACTTCAATGAAGATTATATGGAATCGGCTAAATTTCCAAAAACAGTATTTACCGGAAAAATTACCGGTTCGGTTGATTACTTAGAGGATGGAACTTATAACGTATCGGTAACCGGTACTATGGATATGCACGGAGTTAAAAAACAAATTACCGTTCCGGGTACCATTACTGTAAAGAATGGAATATTATTTGTTTATGCAAAGTTCAACGTTAAAATTGCTGACTATAATATTAAATTACCTTCTTTCCTTAGCATGAATGTGGCAGATAATGTGGATGTAACTGTTAGGGCCACAATGAAACCTTATAAGAAATAGTAGATTTTAAAATTATGCAGTTAAACAAAGGCCTTTTATTAGGTGCAGTGTTATTGTGTGGAACCGCTTTTACTGCCAATAGCCAAAGCTTATTAGGAATCACAGATTCAATACAAAAAACTACACAACCTCCTCCTCCATTGGAGTCGACATGGAAGGATACCAGGTTAATAAATGAGCAAACCACTAAAACTGCATCACCAGGGGTAATGGTATTTAGGGTCGATCACCGTTTTGGTAATATGGGCGCTGCAAGTAATGGTGGCATACATACACTTTATGGGTTTGATGTGGTTACCGATATTTATTTAGGTTTTGAATTTGGTATACTTAAAAACTTACAAGTGGCAGTTGGCCGTAGTAAAAGTTTGGAATTATTAGATGGGAGTATTAAATACAGGCCACTTACTCAACAATCTATTGGTATGCCCATATCGCTTGCTATTTATGGCGATGCAGCAATAACACCTGAATTAAGCTCTGTGTTTTATAGCGGAGGTACTGATTCAACAGCTGCTTTGCAAGGCACCAGAGACAGGATGACCTACACTACAGAGCTATTAATTGACAGAAAATTTGGTGATGTTGGTTCACTTGAATTAATTGCAGGCTTTAATCACCGTAATTATGTGTTGGCGGTGCATAATCCTTCAAGTGGTGCGCGCGACTCCAACAACATTGCTTATATTGGTGCTGCAGGCAGAGTAAGACTTAGTAAACATGCTGCACTAGTATTCGAGTATAACTATATCATGTCGGCATACCGAATGAATAACACGGCTACACCATACTATAACGTCTTTTCTGTGGGATATGAAATTGAAACAGGCGGACACGTATTTGAAATTAACCTAAGCAATGCTGCTTATCTTGACATTAACAATATCATACCTAATTCTACAGATACATGGAGTAAAGGAGGATTCAAGCTTGGCTTCTGTATTTCCAGAGCATTTAATATTTAGAACTTACTTTATTTATAATAAAGCCCTGCAGTTGTGCGGGGCTTTTTTATTTTAATGTTAAGCGTAGCTAAACTCAGCTTGAAGGGTTATTGAAGCCAAGTCGTCTATAAAGAGATATTTGCAAGTGGGCAGAAGATACCTTTGTGTAATTTTGAAGATAAACCCTATTCAATTGCCTATAAGTAGATTACTCGAAAAGTGGGAAACCATTTTGATTTTATTAGTACTAGCCTCAGAGCTATCCACCGCCCAAACTAACACGGTTATTAAAACCATGAGAGAAGTAGCGGGTACCAATCGAGACAGTATGGTGATTGCTAAAAGAGAGCAGAAGATGCCTGATCAAAAAGATATAGGCGATATTTTCAGAAGCATCTTTAAAATAAAGACAAGTAATAATACTGATAGTCTTTTTGAAAGGCCAGGTAAATTATTCTTTTCTTTTGCTCCTGCAGGCGGGTACACACTTGAGGGTGGCCTTACAGGAGTAATGGTGGTAAATTCTTCTTTTTATACAAGCGATCCTAAAACCACCAACTTGTCCGTCTTTACTTTCGGAGGACAATACTCCCTCGACCATCAATTAATAGTGCCTATTATTAGTAATATCTGGACAAAGGATAATAAATATGATTTGCTTGGCGATTGGCGATATTATAATTACCCGTCTAAAACATTTGGATTGGGCTCAGACAATTCACTATCAAATTTTGATGTAGTTGATTATTCATATATAAAGATTTACCAGGAAGTACTCAGACATTTTAGTTCATATTATTATGTGGGTGCTGGTTATGACTTCGATTATCATTATGGCATCAGCACAACCACTGATGTAACGAATTTTCAATTATACAATGATGGGCTAAGAAGAACCACTTCATCGGGCCCTATAGTGCATTTAATGTACGACAACCGTACAAATAGCAATAACCCGAAGAAGTCATTATACGCAAGTGTAATATTACGGGCAAACACTACCTTTTTGGGTAGCAACCAGAACTGGCAATACCTGCAGGTTGAAATAAGAAAGTATGTAATGATATCACCACATGATGTACTTGCCTTTTGGAGTTGGAATGAATTTACAAATGGGAAAGCGCCTTATTTTGATCTGCCAAGTAATCAGTGGGATACTTATTCAAATACGGGCAGAGGCTATATACAGGGCTTTTACAGAGGAACCAACCTTGTATATTTGGAGGCAGAATACCGATTTGGCATAACACACAATGGCCTGTTCGGCGGTGTAATATTTTCGAATGCGGGTAGTGCAAGCCAATGGCCATCTAATAGGTTTCAATATGTTGATCCGGCAGAGGGAGTTGGCCTTCGTATAAAGTTCAACAAATATTCTGATGTTAACCTGTGTATTGATTATGCTATCGGGTTATTTGGGTCACGTGGTGTCTTCTTCAACTTAGGTGAAGTATTTTAGTGATTTGAATTAAAGCAAGTAAACCAATTTAATATCGTCGAATAAGTAAGGTACAAAGAAATGAAGTGGCGAACTATTAAATATAATCAGGGCAGTTTTGCGTAGAATAAGGTTTAAGAAAATTTTACTGTTTATCCTATTACAGGTAACCGTCTCCACGTGCACCCTTGCTCAATTACCTGCCTTTAATACAAAAGATACTTCCATTCAGGCAAAGAAGAACGATACCAATCGTTATTTGCAGAAGGATGCAATGGATATGATCACTAAAGTACTTAAGATAAAAAACAATGAAGAAGCAGATACTGAAAACCTAAGAGCGGGTAAATTATATAAATCCATTTTTCCCGCTTTGGGCTATTCCCTTTCTAATGGAGTAACTTTTATATTGGCTTCGAATTTCTCTTTCTATACCAATAACCCGAAAACAACGAATTTATCGGTAATTACCTTAAACCCTTTATACTCTCTTAAGCAGCAAACCATTATACCATTACTAAGCAGTATATGGTTAAAAGATAACAAGATCAATATTCTGGGTGATTATCGCTTTTATCAATATCCTTCTTTTACATACGGACTGGGAGGCCGGCGTTTAATATCGCAAGCCGACTCGGTAGATTATTCGTACATAAAAATATCTCAGGAGGCACTCTATGCTATTTCGCATAACTTATATGGCGGCATAGGGTACGATTGGGATTATCATTATAATATTAAAGAATACGGGCATGCCCGGCAGTATGAGGGATATACACATTCGGTAGGTGCAACATCCTCTTCAGGACTTGTGGCTCGTTTAAAATACGATAGCCGAACCAATATTAATAACCCCAAAAATGCATTCTATGCCGATTTGGAATACCGTGATAATTTGACCAGCTTAGGGAGTTCATCTAACTGGCAGGAAATAGAAGTGGAATTCAGGAAATACATAAGTCTTTCTAAGTATCCGAGCAACGTATTAGCCTTTTGGAGCTGGAATGAATTTACCTATGGGGGCAAAGTACCGTATTTCGATCTTCCAAGCGTTGGATGGGATGAATATTCAAATACTGGCAGGGGCTTTATACAGGGCAGGTTCAGAGGTTCAGATATTATATACTTGGAGGGGGAGTATAGGTTCGATATTTTGCGGAATGGCTTGCTTGGCGGGGTGGTGTTTTGCAATGGCGAATCGGTGCCTAATTACCCTTCCGAAAGGTTTACTGCCATTCACGTAGGTAAAGGCATAGGATTGCGTATTAAAATGAATAAATATTCCAATACCAACCTCTGTATTGACTATGGTATTGGCGATCAAGGCTCCAGGGGCTTCTTTTTCAACGTTGGCGAAGTATTTTAGGCCTAAAAACGTCTTTTTAAAGGGCAAAAAGGAAATATCCCGCCGTGCGGGAATTTGCCTTATTTTTGCTTCCTTTACTAATTATATAAAATTGCAATCATGTTAGAAGGTTTTGTAAGTGCATTATCGAAGGTATTTGGTAATAAGCACGACCGCGATGTTAAAGAAATTCAACCGGTAGTAGATAATATACTTGAAATTGAAAAGTCACTGGCTTCCATTAGTAATGATCAATTACGTGGCAAAACAGCTGAGTTTAAAAAACGTATACAGGATAAAATTGGCGCCAGCGAACAACGCAAGACTGAACTGAAGCAAAAGGTTGAGTCAGATGAAGCTCTTCCGGTAAAAGAAAAGGAAGATATATATACTGAAGTTGATAAACTTGAGAAAGAAATATTAACCACCATTACAAGCGAGCTTGACAGCATATTGCCTGAAGCATTTGCAGTAATGCGCGAAACAGCAAGGCGCTTTAAAGAAAAAGCAACCATTGAAGTAAATGCTACTGAGTGGGATAAAGAACTTGCAGCAGATTTTAACCACATTAAGATACAAGGCGATACTGCCAGTTGGAACACAACCTGGAGTGTGCGCGGTAATGATGTAAAGTGGGATATGGTGCCTTACCCTGTTCAGCTTATTGGTGGTGCAGTATTGCACTCGGGTAAAATTGCCGAAATGGCTACAGGTGAGGGTAAAACCCTTGTGGGTATATTACCTGTTTACCTCAATGCATTATCGGGCCGTGGTGTACATTTAGTAACGGTAAACGATTACCTGGCAAAACGTGACTCAGAATGGATGGCCCCTTTGTTCCAGTTTCATGGACTTAAAGTTGATTGTATTGACAGGCATGAGCCGAATTCGAACGAAAGGCGCGATGCTTACTTAGCTGATATTACGTACGGAACTAATAACGAATATGGCTTCGACTACCTGCGTGATAATATGGCACGTTCACCGGGAGACCTGGTGCAACGCGGACACTTTTTTGCCATTGTCGATGAGGTCGATTCAGTATTGATTGATGATGCACGTACCCCATTAATTATTTCGGGTCCTACACCGCGTGGCGATAAGCATGAGTTCTTCCAGATGAAACCGCGTGTGGAAAAACTGATGAACGCACAACGTACCTATGTAAATAAGGCTTTGGCTGATGCTAAAGTATTAATTGAGAGCGGAGATAAAGAAAAGGAAAAAGAAGGCGGTGTTGCATTATTGCGTGCGCACAGAGGTCTGCCTAAGAATAAAGCACTCATTAAATTTTTAAGTGAAGAAGGCCGTAGGGCGCTCTTGCAAAAGACAGAGAACCTCTACATGCAGGATAATGGCAGAGAAATGAGCAAGATCGATGAAGAGCTCTTTTTTGTTATAGATGAAAAAAATAATACAGTTGAATTAGCGGAAAAAGGTATTGACCTCATTACATCGCAAGGCGAAGACCCTAAGTTCTTTATCCTTCCTGATGTTGGAAGCGAGATAGCGGAAATTGAAAAAATGGAAGCTCCGGATGAAGAGAAAGCGAAGCGGAAAGATGAAATGCTCCGTGATTTTTCAATTAAAACCGAACGTGTACACACCATTAACCAGTTATTAAAAGCATACACCTTATTTGAAAAAGATGTGGAGTATGTGGTGATGGAAGGGGAAGTAAAAATTGTTGACGAGCAAACAGGCCGTATTATGGAAGGCCGTCGTTATTCTGATGGTTTGCACCAGGCTATTGAAGCAAAAGAAAATGTTAAGATAGAAGCAGAAACTCAAACCTACGCTACTATTACTCTACAGAATTATTTCCGTATGTATCATAAGCTTGCCGGTATGACTGGTACGGCCGAAACAGAAGCGGGTGAATTTTGGAGTATATACAAACTTGAAGTTGTTGCCATACCAACGAACAAAGACATGGTTCGTGAGGATAGAGAAGATTTAGTTTACAAAACGAAGAGAGAAAAATACAATGCCGTTATTGACCAGATACAGGAAGCTGTAAAAGCAGGAAGGCCTGTGCTGGTGGGTACTACATCGGTTGAAGTATCGGAATTACTTAGCCGTATGTTAAAGCTGCGTGGCGTTAAACACAACGTACTGAACGCAAAATTACACGAGCGCGAAGCAGAGATTGTTGCTGAAGCGGGTAAGCCGGGTACAGTAACTATTGCTACCAACATGGCGGGCCGTGGTACCGACATTAAATTAGGTGCCAATGTTGCTACCTCGGGTGGTTTGGCCATTATGGGTACCGAACGCCACGAATCGCGCCGTGTTGACCGCCAGTTGCGTGGTCGTGCAGGCCGCCAGGGCGATCCGGGTTCATCGCAATTCTTTGTATCGTTGGAAGATGACCTGATGCGTTTATTCGGTTCAGAGCGTATTGCTAAGATGATGGACAGAATGGGTATTGAAGAAGGGGAAGTAATTCAACACGGACTCATTACCAAGTCTATCGAACGTGCGCAGAAGAAAGTGGAAGAGAACAACTTTGGTATACGTAAACGCCTTATCGACTATGATGATGTAATGAACCAACAGCGTGAGGTTATATACACACGTCGTCGTCACGCATTATTTGGCGAAAGAATTTCGGTTGATATTGCGAATATGTTCCTTGATGTTTGCGAAACTATTGTAAGCGAATACCACGCTGAAGAAACCGATTTCGAAGGGTTTAAAATTGAAGTATTACGTACGCTTTCTATAGAGCCACCGGTAACTCAGGATGAATTTAACAGCCTTAAGAGCGAGGATGTGGCTCATAAGCTTTTCGAAAAGATAGAAGACACTTACATAAGGAAACACGATAAGATATCTAAGGAAGTATTCCCATTCATTAAGAATGTTTTTGAAGACCCTAATAACCGTTTCGAAAACATTCAGATACCGATGTCTGATGGATTAAGAGTAGTGCCTATTGTAGTTAATTTAAAGAGCGCTTACCAAAGCGGTGGTAAAGAAGTATTGCAAGCACTTGAAAAGAGTGTTATACTGGCTGTAACGGATGATGAATGGAGGGAACACCTTCGTGAGATGGATGACCTTCGCCAATCGGTTCAGAATGCTGTATACGAGCAAAAAGATCCATTACTTATTTATAAGTTCGAGTCGTTCGAATTATTTAAGGCTATGGTAGTAAGGATGAACAAGAGCATTGCTTCATTCTTAATGAAGAGTGCCGTATTTGTTCAGAACCCGGAGCAGATAAAAGAAGCTGAGGTTTTGGAACACCAGGAAGTGGAATATGAAACCAGCCGTTCGGGTGGAGAAGCTAATGCACAACAACAAGGCAGTGGTGCACCCGCTCCTAAGCCGCAACAACCCGCCAAGGCAGAGAAACGTATTGGTCGTAATGACCCATGCCCTTGTGGTAGTGGAAAAAAATACAAAAACTGTCACGGAAAGTAACCGCCAAACTTATTTGGTATCATTTTATATACAAAACCCCTATCAAGTTTAAACCTGATAGGGGTTTTATCATTCTGACACCTCTTTTTGTATAGTGTATTCATACTGTTTTCTACCGTATTATTTGTACCTCCGTTGTATCTTTACTTGAGGCAGTTGTATCTTGTTTGTACCTTTAGGCAAGAAATACAAACTGAAAATGATAAAAGTAAAGCTAAGAAACAAGGTAATTTTAGGGGGCAAGAAAAGTTTATACCTTGACTTCTACCCACCAATTTTACACCCTGATACACAAAAAAATACCCGTAGGGAAGTATTAGGCCTATACATATACGATAAGGCTAAAACACCACTACAAAAGAATCATAACAATGAAACCTTGTCCCTTGCTGAAAACATTAGGGCAAAAAGACAGATTGAAATTCAAAGTGGCCAATACGGATTTCTATCAACTCAAAAATACAATGGCGATTTTTTAGATTACTTTCAAGAATTAATTGAAAAGAGAAATAAGAATAGCCGAGGAGCTTGGCAATGTGCATTAGTTTATCTTAAAGAATTTACAGGAGGGAAAATACGCTTTTCCGACATTAACGTGAAATTTTGCAATGACTTTAAAACATATATTTTAAAGGCTCACCGATTAAGAAGCCGTAAATTTTTAATATCACAAAATACTGCACAGTCATATTTTAATAGGTTAAAGGCTGCATTAAAACAAGCCTACAAGGAAGGATTAATAAAAACTGATATTAGTATTCAGGTTGAACGTATTAAAGATGCTGAAACTGAAAGAAAATTTGTAACGATTGAAGAATTAAATAAACTAATCCGTACAGAATGCGGATTACCTTTATTAAAACAGGCTGCTTTATTTTCAGCACTTACTGGATTAAGATTCTCGGATATTCAAAAATTACAATGGAAAGAGGTACGAAAAAATAAAGGCGCAAATGGTAAAACAAACTACACATTACATTTTACACAAAAGAAAACTAAAGGTGTTGAGGTATTACCAATATCACAACAGGCTTACGAATTACTAGGTGTAGAAGGTCAACAGGATGAGAAAGCTTTTGAAGGACTTCAATACTCAGCATTTGTCAATTTTCACTTGAAGCGTTGGATACTGGAGGCAGGGATAACTAAAAACATAACCTTTCACTGTTTTAGACATACCTATGCCACCTTACAACTAAGTGCGGGGACTGACCTTTATACAGTAAGCAAAATGCTAGGTCACAGGGACATTAAGACTACACAGATATATGCCAAAGTAATGGATAAAGCAAAACGAGAGGCTTCGGAAAGGATAGTGTTGGATTTTTCACAATAAAAATATTTTGATACCATAGGACAAATATTAAATAAACAGTTTTAAGTCAAAACTGTTTATCTCGGAACACTTGTTTTTACCATAAAAGCAGTATAGTTTTGCGATGTCCTTTAACCAATAGTAAATTTCTGTGAAGATGGTATCAATTGGAAAAATTTGTGGTTACATCCTTATCGCTGGATGAATTTAGGGTTATTATTGAAGATTGCTTAAATAATATTCTCAAAGGGAGTAATTTTAACAGTTCTTTTTCTCAATTTGAACCTCCTGATAAACTCCTAACTGTTAAGGAAGCGGCAAGTTTTCTATCTATAACAGTAATTGTAAGACCCAATCAGTTCGCTTATAATCCATCGCGTATAAATGTGGGCTCAATTGATTATTTACGAACTGATTTTGAAGTGGCAATAAGCCCTCTATACATAGTATTTGAGTGCAAAAACAATTTAAGGAATGATTATTTATTGCGTTACTTGAAGAGCCCAATAGGAAATGACCAAATCAGAAATAAAACAAGAGGGGCAGTAAGAGAGAATCTTAGCTATAATAGTTTATTAGAAATTAATATACCAATTCCTTCAATTCAGGAACAAGGAAAAATTGCTAAACTTCTTACAAAGATTGAGGAAATTATAACGAAAAGGGAAGAAAGTATTGGATTGTTGGATGAAATACTGATCAGTAGATTTAATAGGATGTTTGGTGACCCAATTAGAAATCAGAAGGGATTTAATAAAATGCAACTAGGTAATTTGGGGGATTGGAAAAGTGGGGGAACTCCTTCAAGAAGCAATGAGGAATATTTTACCGGTGATATACCTTGGTTGACTTCAGGAGAGTTACAAGATATATACATTAATGAAAGCAAGGAGAAAATAACTTTTGAGGCTGTTAAAAATTCTGGTGCAAAATTAATTGAAGAGGGAAGTCTATTACTAGGTATGTATGATACTGCCGCATTAAAGTCTTCAATTACTAAAGGTAAGGTTACTTGTAATCAAGCTATTGCTTATGCTAAATTGAATAGAAAGCTATGCAATACTATTTTTATCTACTTCTTAATTCAAATTGGAAAGGAGTATTTTAAAAGGCAACAAAGGGGTGCTCGTCAACAGAACATGAATATTTCCATGATAAAAAACATAGAAGTAATTCAACCACCCATTGAATTACAGGATGAATTTGGTGAAATTGTGAAGAAGGTAATAGAAATTAAGAATTCTCATTCTGCGAACATATACGAGATTAGAAAGCTTTATTCTGCAGTATCATCGTTAGTATTTAATGGTAGTATAGATTTGGGTAATATTCATATTGAGAACGTAATTCCTAAGGCAATTGGTGGAACTAATAGTGAGCAGAATATTAAGATTAGATCTGAAAATACTAAGATAAATAATAGTCTTAACGATATTTTGAACAATGTAGTTATAAAATATTTCAAAAATAAAGCATTTAGTTATGAGGAATTAGCGGAAAAAATACAAGCTCATTTGGAAGAGGAGGAATATCAATATGATAAAATACGACTTCATTTGTTTGCTTCTTTAAGAGGATTAGGAAATATTAAACTAGGGCAGTTCTATAATGAAGAGAAAAAAATAATTCAGTTGCAAGTTATTAAATGAAACTTATTAGACTTAAAATATTTGAAGCTTTCAGGAGTTTACCCGAAAATTTTGAGATTCGTTTTCTTTCCACCAAACAAGAAAATAGAATTCATGAGTTTATGCCTTATTGCCTTGTTGGGAGGAATGGTAGTGGAAAGTCAAATATTCTGGAAGTGCTAGCTGCTATATTTTATCACTTGGAATGCATGAATATAAAGTTACCTACAAGTTTTATTTATGATAAAGAGGATAACCCACATGGGTTTTCAAGTGAGAATGCTATAATTGATGCCTATGAATTGGAATATTATTTTCCTTTAAAATTGGAGGATATTAAAGCAACATGGACTGAAATGGGTAATAAAAAATTCAGTAATGCGAATGCCCACATACATGTGGAAAAAGAAAAAGGAAAGTCGCCCATAATCACATGGCTTAATAGGAAAAGCTTTGATCCAACTGGCGAACCCTTGCTTACAACTTTAGAAGCAAAGAAATTTTTTCCAGACTATGTTTTGGGCTATTCATCGGGAGAGAATGAGATTTTGAGTTTGCCATTTTTCAAGATGAGATTTATTCATTATGATGAATATGAAGAAGCCGTATTAGGAGAACTTCCATATACTCAACCAGCAGGTAGGTTGATTTATTTTGATAATAGTTTTAGTCAGGCGGTATTTCTTACAAATTATTTAATGCAAGAATCCAAAGTACTAGACCCTATTTATAAGACTTTGGGTATAAAAGGTATTTTCCAATTTCGCATTATTATTCGTATAAACGAAGGAATACAATCAGGGAAAAATAGGCAATTAGTAGATGAACGAATAGGCTCCCCCAATAAAGAAAAAGAGGAAAAAAACTTTGATCTTACATCACGCCTAACGGCTTTGATACAGATTTTAAAAAACTGTGCTACTTGTTGGGAGAATGATGAGGGAACATTGCTTTTGGATTATAACATCAATGAAGAAACAAAAAAAGCATTCCGAACAAGTTTTGATAATGAACCGATAAAGTTATTTCAATCATTTCAAATTCTGCTTACTCTAAATTTATTTGATGTAAAAATTGAACTCAAAAAGGAACTATATGAAAGTGAAAGTTTGTATGTAAATGAAACAGTTCCTATTTTACCTTCGGATAGAAGAATTATGAGATTTAAGGACTTAATGATTGATACTGGAACTTATACAGAGGAAATTTATAATAAGTCTCTTTCTGATGGAGAACATCAGTTTCTGCATTCTATGGGGATATGCTTGCTTTTTAAGAACTCAAATTCATTATTCCTTTTAGACGAACCAGAAACACATTTTAATCCTGATTGGCGTTCATTATTTATTAGTACTCTAAGAGATTGTCTGGTGCAGAAGACTGATAAATTCCTTTCGGATATTTTAATAACATCCCATTCGCCATTTATTGTTTCAGATTGTGACAGAAACAATGTTATTGTATTTAAAAAATCTAAGGGGGTCAATAGAAAAGTTAATATTTCAAGACCTGATTTTAACACTTTTGGTGCATCTGTTAGTATAATAACCCATAATCTTTTCCATAAAGAAGAAACTATTTCAAGGATTGCAAATAAGCGATTAAAGGATGTACTGAAAAGATATAAGAATGGAAAAATTAACCTACAACAGGCAATTTTATTTGCAAATCAATTAGGAGATTCTATTGAAAAATTAATTACTATTAATGAATTGAAGCGCACTAATATAAGTAGCCGAAAAAAGAAGTAAATGCTATATACTTATAAACATATCAATCATGATTTTGAAAAAATCCAGAAATACATAGAGCATCTAGTATTAAATGTCTGGTGTAAACCTAATGGAAACTTTTTGATTAATAAACTTCATCCTGATTTTGTACCAATTGTAAATGGTGTAAACCCCCGGTATTTGAAAAACCCTATCAAGAATGTATATAGAATTTGTAATGGACTTTTGCCTGCTCAGCTATTAAAACTTAGAAATGGATTTTTGGCAAATAATTCAATTGAAGAGCTTTGTATGGGAATGGGAACACCATTGCTTTATTCTGAAATATATACTATTCGTCCAGCGCTGAAGAGGCAACTTGAATTGTTTTTTAAAAACCTTTATTCCAAAGTTCCCCAAATAATTGCATTTAAGAAAGTTTGTGGAGAGATTGATGATTATTACGATAAACTTGTGGATACAAATGAAAAGTGTCCTTTTTGTGGGATCAATGATATTTTGACACCTAAGCATTCAAAGAGAGATGCCCTTGACCACTATTTACCTAAGGATATTTACCCATTTAATTCAGTTAACCCTAATAACTTAGCTCCGATTTGTAAGACATGTAATAGTTCATATAAAGGAACAAATAGTCCGATAAGAGATAATATTGGAGTGAGAAGGAAAGCATTCTACCCTTTTGCGAAAAAAGCAGTTAAACTAGAATTTAAAGCTAAATTTAACTGTACGAGTATCCTTAAAATGAAAAAGGAAGATGTTGAATTAAAAATCACAAACAGTAGATACAAGGAACAAATTGAAACATGGGATAGCTTATTTGGAATAAAAGAAAGGTATGCTATTAAATTGAGTAGTAAAGATGCGAGAGGGTGGCTTAATACTATGCTAATTGATTTTAAGATTAACCCCAAAACAAAGTATAAATCGTTTGCCAAGAAGATGGAATATTACGAAAATAACCCGATGGAAGATAATAATTTTCTAAGAGTTACATATTTTAATGCTTGTAAACAAATGGGGGTATTTAATTGAATATTCAGTGCATTTTATAAGGATTGCATTAGGTTTACTATAAGACACTACCAGTAATTGTAAATTTTATCAAAAACGGGCATTTTAGTTACTTTTGTACCTCTGTTGTATCTTGAGCAATGAATAAGTAGCTAAAACCTATGATGGATAAGGGATTTGACAAAAAAGTTACAATCTGTCACGGAAAATAATAATTCATTTTATAGAAATAAAAAGCCCCGCAATACTGCGGGGCTTTTTATTTTGGGTAATGACGGTTTTTCTTAATTTTAATACTACATAATGACCACTATATAATGAAGTTATTTTTAATCAAGTTCGTATTCATATTTGCTATGGCGGCGTATTTGACTTCTTGCTCAAAGAAGAATGATCCACCAGCTTCTGTGAACCCTAATCCACCAACGTGCACTATGACTGTTAATGGCACTACATATACATTAACGGCCTCTGCGCAGTACAGTTCTACCAGGGGGCAGATTCCGTTTAGTGCAGCGGGTGGCGGATATGTGATTCAATTTGTTGACAAAACACCTGGTATAGGTACTATTACGTTATCAGATCCTAACACCAATTCATACGCAACCGTAATTCAAAAAGCAAATAGCATCGAATGGTTAACGGATACAGTATATACGGGTAAGCTAACCCTAACTACCTATAATACCTCAACCAGAACAATTTCAGGCACAATATTGTTTGTAGCTAATGAAAAAACTCCAAATGCAAGCGGATCTACTATTGCTATTACAAACGGCTCATTCTCAAATGTTCCTTTTTAATCAGGAATAAATGCAATAAAAAAGCCCCGAAATATTCGGGGCTTTTTTATTATTAACGAAGAGTATTTTATAAATTAAATGCTATACCAACAGAAGCAGTTATAAGGCCAAAAGCCATAGTTTGTGTATAGGTAGTTGGAGAAGAAGTAGTCGAATTACTTCCAACAGTAGTTTTTGTTGTACTGCCATCAGGGTATGTAATATTTGCAGCGAGATAGTCTACATTAACTAATAAACCCATACTACTGTTGAAGTTATACTTAATACCCAATCCGCCACCATAACCAAAGCCATTACCGGCTTTTCCAGTCGTAACCGAAGTTTCAGTTGCACTACCAATAGTAGAGGTAGTTGTATAAGTTGGTTGGCCAATCATAACCATGCCAACTAATCCACGCACAGTTACTTTAAAGTCGCTGCCAAATGCAAGGCAAGGTCCAACTAAGAATTGGCCTGAATAATAATTTGTTGCAGTAAGAGTTTGAAATGAAGGATAATTGTTTACTGATTGATATTTAGCTGCATCAAACGAATTCATATTGCCACCAATCATTACGGTTGCGCCAACAGGGCCGGCAAAAATATAGGTTGCTGTAGCATCTAAATGCAGACCAACAGAGGCGAAGCCATCTGAAATAACATTATTACTACTTGTGCTGCCATTGCTTGATGGTTCCTGGGCCTTAGCACCCCATGCACTTTGAGGTAGCGCAGCACCTAAGGAAATACCAAAAGAAAAACCACCTCCTCCGCCACCCCCGTGAGGGTGATAACTGGTAGTACTAAAGTTAGAGGTTGGGCTGTCATCAAAAATACGTAGGCCTGTAAGGTCGCCGGCTTTCATGCTAATAGTTGCAAGTACAGCGACTGCTAATAAAATATTTTTTTTCATTGTGGTTTGATGTTTTGGATTTGTTTGGTGAATCAAAAATAGAATAATTATCAGATAGTTGTAGCGACCAAATGAATTAATAAGAAAATAACCTATTTCTTATTGGTTGGTTCCCAAAGTTCAATTTTATTTCCTTCTATATCCATAATATGAATAAACTTACCATAGTCGTAGGTCTCAATTTTGTCTACAATAGTTACGTTCTCTTTTCTCAACTCTTCAACCAGTGCTTCTAAATTATCTACCCTGTAGTTTATCATGAACTCCTTTGTCGAAGGCTCAAAATATTTTGTGTTTTCCGGGAATGAATTCCATTGCGTAAGTCCTTTTTTTGTGCTATCGGCACTTTCACGCCATTCAAAGCTTGTTCCATATGGAGTAGTATTAAACCCCAGGTGAGTTTTATACCATTCATTAACTGCTTTTGGGTCTTTACATTTAAAAAAAATTCCGCCAATGCCTGTTACTTTTTTCATTTTAATTTCATTATTAGATTGTTTTATACTGATGGACTTTATAGTGAAACCAATGCAAAATGATGCTGCAAATCCAACTATAATTATACCTTTTTTCATGTATGTAAGTTTATTATGGTGAGCATAAATATAAAAGATAAAATGACGTGATTATATGGTAGGAAGGCAAGGCATTAATGGAGATTGTTTCATTAGTTAGGCCTGAAGTGGAAATTTTAAAGCATATATTATCAATAGGTTACCAAACACTATATATAATAATATACGTTAAGTGAATCTTATTACAGTAATAAACGTTGAATTAAATAGAACCAAAACATAATTAATATGAAAACCCTAATTATTGGTTTGATAACATTCTTCAGTACTAGTTTGGTACTTGCTCAAACCGAATCCGGAAAAGAAATAAACACCACCCCCGTAAGTTTTATGGGTGTTAGCGTGGCTGGAAACTTAAATGATTTTTTGCCTAAAATGGTGGAAAAGGGATTTAAGGTAAGTGATGATGGTACAGCCAATATGTCTGTGCTTAAAGGCTCCTTTTTAGGAGAGGATGCGCAAATATTGGTATTATCTACTGAAGGGACAGAACAGGTATATGGCGTTATAGTGCTGTTGGGGCAGAACAATAATTGGAGTGCGATGAAAAGCAATTTCAATACTTTAAAGAAATCGCTTAGCGAAGAATACGGCAAACCTAAAGTGAACGATCATTATTTTGCAAAACCTTTTGACGATGTGCAAGATGAAATGCAAAAGGTTGAATTAGGTATGTGCGATTATATATGCTCATGGAACAACCCGAAAGTAGTTTTAGAAATTACAAAAAGTGCCAGGATAATAATAACCTATGAAAACGAAGCCAGTTTTAATCAATATGCCGGTTTGTAGAAAGGGAATAATTTTCGGGATCTATTGCTGAATGATTAGCCAGTAACGATTTAGGTGTAACACGTCTAAATGCCTCAATCTAAACGATTTAAATTCATATATTTGTGAGTATAGATATATGAATATCATGAAAAAAATCTCCTTCTTTTCGATAGTTCTTCTTTCATTGCTGCAATTATCGACCTCAGCACAAGGCATTACGCAAATAACAAGTTTTGGTAGCAACCCGGGTGCCTTGAATATGTATGATTATGTGCCTTCAGGATTATCGGGTAAAGTCCCTTTAGTGCTGGCATTGCATGGTTGCACTGAAAATGCAACATCGTATGCACAGCAAAGTGGCTGGAACAAATTAGCACTACTACATGGGTTCTGTGTGGTGTATGCCGAACAAACTTCTGCAAACAATAGTTCAGATTGTTTTAACTGGTTCGACACAACACAGATAGAGCGGAATAAGGGCGAAGCGCTTTCCATTATTCAAATGGTTAGTTATATGAAAGCCCATTATAATATTGATACTACCCGTATATATGTAACAGGTCTTTCGGCAGGCGGTGCCATGACGGCTGTAATGATGGCCGTTTACCCTGATGTATTTAAAGCAGGTGCTGTAATGGCTGGCATACCATATTGGGCTGCAACAAATTCTACGATGGCATTGTACATAATGGATGGGTTTGTTGTAAATAAATATACCCCGGCTCAATGGGCGCAATTGGTAAAAAAACAGTTCCCGGGTTATACCGGAGCGTACCCGCGCCTGGCAGTTTTCCAGGGTACTGCCGATGCCGTGGTAGATACCGATAACACTACACAACTTATTGACCAATGGACCGAACTCAATCATGCACATCAATCAATAGATTCTACCTATAATTCTTTTCAGGGTAATGCAAATGTGCAGCAGACCATTTATAATGATAGCTCAAAGAACCCGGCAGTATATCATTATAAAATAACCGGCATGGGACACGCTATAGCGGTTGATACCGGTTCGTGCCCCAGGCAAGGCGGTGCGGCAGCAACTTACTCTATCGAAGAAAAGGGTTTTCACTCTACGTATTGGGCAGCACAGTTCTTTGGCCTTATTCCTAACCCTTATGCTATTACAGGCGCAATTAGCGTTTCAGTTTCTGCAACAGGAGAGGTTTATAGTGTGCCTAACACCACAGGGTCAACTTATACATGGACAGTACCTGCAGGTGCAACTATTGCAAGCGGCCAGGGAACGAACAGCATCACCGTTAATTTCGGTGCACATAGCGGAGATGTATCGGTTACTGAAAACGAAACTGGCGGATGTAAGAACGATCCTGCGATATTATATGTAACCGTAGGTTCAACAACCGGTATTGAAACAGTAGCATCGCCTGAAGGTAAAATGTATTACAGCGAACAAGAGAATAGCATACACACCAATAATATTTCTGCTGAGGCATTACGAAATTTGCATATTTATAATTTAATTGGTCAAGATGTTACGCCTGCATATTTAGTAAATGGAACAACACTTGGACTGAATAAAAAATTAACGAACGGTATTTATATTATAAGCTTGCAGGGTACTGCAAAAAGGTATACCGGGAAGATCGCTGTTTACTAGTGTTCGTTCCTTATATCCTTACCCCAGTGCAGTTTTCTGCGTAGGGTTTCAGTAAAACTAGTGCCGGGTATTTGTATAAGCTTAACACCAAATGTTTCTTTACGGATATTTAACTCTACCGAAGAATCAATATCCTCAGTGCGTGAGTCTAGCGATACCAAATTGGTAGGGTTACGGCCTTCTACCTTTAACTTAATGGTGTAGCTATCGGGTATTACCACAGGCCTAACATTAAGGTTGTGTGGTGCAATAGGTGTAATAATAAAGCTCGAATCGTCCGGTAGCAGAATTGGTCCGCTACAGCTTAACGAATATGCCGTAGAGCCTGTTGGTGTAGCAACAATTAATCCATCTGCCCAATATGAGTTCAGGAATTCACCGTTTAAGTAGGTGTGTATGGTTAACATAGTCGATGCATCCTTACGTTGTACGCAGATCTCATTCAGGGCGTAATTGTATTTGCCAAATAACGAGCTTGATGTATCAAGGTTCAGCAGCGTGCGATTCTCTATTGTGAACTTCTTGTTCTTTAACGCTATAAGTGCAGGAGAGAAATTCTCCTCGGGTACAATAGCCAGGAAACCTAACCTGCCGGTATTTATTCCTAGTACTGGTATGCCGGGCTTAGCAACATAAGGTAGGGTCTCTAAAAGGGTACCATCGCCACCCATACTTATCATATAATCGACCGAGCCGGGAGCTAATTCATTAGAAAAAGTGCCAGGGGTGGTTTTAAACGAAATAATGTCTTTAAGTGAATGATAAAAGGCTTCATGTATAATGTATTCGAAGCCCAACCCATCGAGTTGGGTAAATATCTTCTTTACATCTTCGGTTAAGTTCGAGGGTGTGGGCCGCCCGTATATAGCTATCCGCATAAGCCTGAGTTAGAATACTCAAAGTTAGTAAAATAGGGAGAGAGAGGGGAACAGAGGATAAAATTTGTTAAATAGTTTACCGAAGAATTATTGTTATTGCAATATTATCTTGCCACTTCCCAAGAGCTTTCCTTCTTTCGTGCTTACCCTATATAAGTAAACACCATTTGGCCGGTTTACAATATTAACCAAATTCTTTTCTTCATTTAAGAAGGTTTTAAATACACTCTCACCAAGCATATTATATATTTCTAATTTATTAGAGACACTACTGCTATGTATTTGCACAGTAAATTCTCCATGATTTGGATTAGGTAATACATATACACTATTTTCACTTGAACTATATAGTAAAGGTTCCGATGTAAGGATAGGACAAATAGATTTTTTTACATATTCACCAAAAGCACCATACTCGAGATAGGCTGTGTCAGCAGGTCCAAATAAGAGCTCATTAAGACCTGTTTCAACATAACCCGTTTTGCTTTCATAGAACGGTACATTAACAGTTACCCAATTGCCACCAACAAATTTTAATGGAGTATGGTCAATGGCACAACCACTGTAACCTAAGAATGATAGATACGGAACACTATGGCTGTCAGTTGTTAAAAAAGGCATATAAACGCCGCAGCCACCTGAGGTAATATTTGTGGTGTCTCCGGCAAATACCCAATTAGTTCCATTATAATATTTAACCACAAATTTGAAAAGCCCGGGGTATTGCCCGTATCCAACGTAAGGGGTATTATTTGTAGCAATCGTAAAGTTAAAGAGATTGGCATTAGTTCCGCCTGGTGAAAAGTTTGGGGAACCTAAGTAAGTCCATGAACTGCCACTACGTTCAACAACACAAGCTGAGTTGCTGCTTACTACTGCTACATACAGACTATCGTTAGAATCTTTTTTAAGTATACAGCCGGTGCCTTTGTATCCTGTACCTATATTAACCCAGCTGGTGCCATTAAATCTCATTACAGTGGCATAGCCTGAATTGGCATCTGCATAACAAACACAAGGCGCTCCACTCTTATCTATTATCATTGAAACCAAGCCTTGTTGCGGTTCATCTTGAGACAGAACCAAATTATATATTGGGCCTGTAGTAAAACCAGGGGTACCTACTACCTGCCAGCTGACACCATTAAATTTTTGAACAGTTATCTTATTAGAATAAGCCACATCAACATAGGCTATATATACTGTATCGTTTGCTCCAAAAGCTACGCAGTTACCACCGACTGCACCTTTAGAAAAGCCCTGATTTCCCAAATTAACCCAGTTGCTTCCATTAAATGTGCGTACTGTCAATTTATCTGAATCTGCACCATCGAGGTAGGAAACATAGAGAACTCCTTTGGAGTTTATGCTAAGCTGATTATGCTGTACATAAGAAGGAGAAATGGAAGGTACAGTAATATTGACCCAATAAAGGCTATTATACATAAAAACCGCATTACAGTTTCGCCTATCAGCATTGCTCCAATATATTGCAGAGCTAGAATCATCTACAGCTATATTGGGATAATTACCAAGACTCATTTCGCCCCAACCGCTATTTGAGATATCATTAGTAGTTAAACTAACCCAACTTGTGCCACTATATCTGCTAACAACAGGATATCCGGAAGTATATCCATCGTATAGAGAATAAGCTATTAACGGTTTGCCGGTTTTATCAATGGTTAAAGATGAAGCCTGTACATAATAATAAGAAGCAGTCATGCCTCGATTACCAATACTGTCCCATACTGCCCCATTAAATTTCATAACGGTTAATTTATTGCTTCTTCCTCCATCATCATAGGCTACATAAGGTATTCCTGCCGAGTCTAGTGCAAGAGACAATGAATAGGTAGTATTTTTTGCTGAAAAATCAACTTTCCCAACAGGTATCCAGTTAGTTCCATTGAACTTCATCACAGTTATTCTATTGGTATCACTATTATCTACATAAGCAATAAATAGGGTATCAGCTTTACTTATTTTTAGATTAATAAAACTTGCTTTACCGGGTGAAAAATCAGGAGCCCCTAAGGGAATCCAGGTAGAACCATTATAGGTCACTACTGTAGCATTAATACTATCTTGGTAAGCTAAGAATAGTTGCCCTTTGCTGTTAAGCACCAGTGAAGTGTATTTAGCACTTTTACCTGAAAACCCAGGCGTTCCGACACTAGTCCAGGAAGTTCCATTAAATTTCATAACGCTTGCCCTGTTCGCATAGGCCCCATCGCTATATGCTAAATAAGCGGTATCATTAGCAGAGAAAGCAAGGGATGGGGTATTTATGCTACCCGGGGAAAATCCATTACCACCTAAGAACGACCAATTACTGCCATTGTATCTTAAAACTGCTGCTTTACCCCCATTATTTGCATTACTAAAAGCAAGACACACATTATGAGACTTACTTATAGCAAGAGAGGAGATAACATCAGTAGCTCCATAGTTCCCATAAAAGGTAGTTGAATCGGTTGGGCCAACCGAGGCCCAAGAACATTGACCAATGGAATGATTGAGGAACGATAAAAGAATACTAATAGAATAAAAAATTCTTTTCATTTTACACAGATTGAATGGTTATAAGCAAATTTATAAAAAATTCTGGTTTTTCATAGCCAATAATATTGTTTTTACGGTCGATTACCGCTAAGTGGTAGCTTTGATTGTTTTGCTTAATAAAAAGTGTTAAATAATTTGTAATAGCAACCTTTTAGACTTATATTCGTTAAGAGAATTAAGAGGCTAAAAGATGGTGGATAAGTTTGTAGAATATTTAAAGTTCGAGAAAAAATTCTCCCCCCACACACTGGTGTCTTATCAGAATGACATGAACCAGTTTGGCGAATACCTGAAGAAAACTTACGAGATAGAAAAGCCTGAGCAGGCAAGTGCCATGATGATACGTTCGTGGATGGCTGGGCTAATGCAGCAAAAAATGGCCGCTAAGAGTGTTATACGCAAAGCATCTACCTTGCGGACGTTCTATAAATTCTTGCTACGCCAGGGAGTTATTACGGCTACACCCATGGCTAAAATAACTGCACCTAAAACGCCATCGCGCTTACCGGTATTTGTGAATAAAAAAGAGATGGAAGACCTCTTAACGGGTATTCAGTTCCCGGATGGTTTTACAGGAATACGAGATAGGCTGGTATTAGAGTTGTTTTATGCTACCGGCATAAGGCGTACTGAATTGATTACATTAAAAGATAGTGACGTTAACTTATATAACCTGACCATTAAAGTATTAGGTAAAAGAAACAAGGAAAGAATAATACCAGTTACGCCCTTCTTTAAAAAATATGCTGAGGCGTATAAAGCAGAAAAGAAAAAAATAGCGAGTGATAGTCCTGCTTTTTTTATAAACGAGAACGGAACACCTTTATATGAGCAAGAGGTTTACCGTTTAGTAAAGAAGTACCTGGGCATGGTAACAACATTGCAAAAAAAGAGTCCGCACGTATTGAGGCATACTTTTGCAACACATATATTAGATAATGGCGCCGATATAAATGCAGTAAAGGAATTATTGGGCCATTCAAATCTTTCATCAACACAGGTGTACACACACAATACGCTTGAAAAACTTAAACGCGTGCACAAGCAGGCGCATCCACGAGGCTAAATTATTACTAACCATATAAACTAAGAATTATGCAAGTTAAAATTCAATCCATCCACTTCGATGCAGACAAAAAGTTACTTGATTTTATTCAGGAAAAAGTAGATAAGCTGGGCCATTACTACGATGGGGTAATGGGCGGTGAGGTGTTCCTGCGCGTTGAGAAATCAAAGGATACACAAAATAAAGTTGCCGAAATAAAAATTCAAACCCGCACAGGCGAACTGTTTGCGAAGAAGCAATGCAAGACTTTTGAAGAAGCGGTAACCGAATCGACCGATGCTTTGCGCATACAAGTTAAAAAGCACAAGGAGAAAGTAAGACAGGTATAAGTTTTAATTAATTATAGAAGAAAGCCCTGCCGTAAGGCGGGGCTTTTTAGTTTATAACTTATACTTATTAGGAGTTCTCGTTTGATTTTGCTAATTTGCAATACCATTTTAAAAAGGAATAAGTTGAAAACCATAATCTCTATCGCAAGTATCATATTATTGGTTTCTTCTGGATGTAAAAAAGATAATCCGACAACTACACCCAAAAAGTCAGTACCAACTATTACAGGCAACTGGGCCACTGGAGGACCTAACCTATCGGGAGGAATAATTGAAACAATTGGGATAGAAAAAAATAAGATTTTTGCTTGCTCAGGTGGTGGAGGTATATACTTATCAACTAATAATGGTTTAAGTTGGCTTCAGGTTAATAATGGATTGCCAAGTAATAATCACAACCAGAATAACTATAATGAAATTGCAGTAAATGACACTGATATATTTATGAGTTATTTAAGTAGTTCTGCAGCCATGTATTTCTCAAATAATAATGGTAGTAACTGGTCTGCTATTGATAATGGCTTACCTGCTGCTCAAATAATGGCAATTACCGTGAAAGGGAATGATGTATTTGCTGGTACTTCTAATGGTATGTACAAATCAAGCAATAATGGAGGTTTTTGGTCTGCTATTGACACAGGACTGCCTGCAAAAACAGTTATATATGCAATGGCAGTTACAGACAGTGCTATATATGTAGCATCACTTAATAATATATATATATCAAATAATAGTGGAACAAGTTGGTCGGTACTTGGGCAGCCCCTACCAGGGATATATCAAAATTGCATGACTGCATCAGGAGATAGTATTGTTGTAGGTACTTATTATGGATTATATACTACAACTAACCTTGGCGCAACATGGACAGCTGTTGGGAGTAGTATATTTGGCAATAGCCCGTCATCCGGGGGGCCGCAAATAATTTCATTAGCAACATCAGGTTCAGATATTATTGTAAGTCTTTTACAAGAGGTTTATTTTTCAAATGATTATGGTAATACATGGTATTTAGTTGCGGGATTGCCAGCTAACATGTCTGTTTTTAGTATTGTAATAAATAATGGTACTATATATGCATGTGGTGCAATAGATTCATCGACAAATCCAGAATCTGGACCTATTTGGACAGGAGAGGTTTATACTTGTCCTCTTAACTCATTATGAGAAATAGTATCTTAATTTGACCTGTTGAAAACCCTCTTCGATTTTTCTTAAGTCTATAAAGGCTGTGTAGTAACTTTGTATGAACCACATGCAAAACCAATTAAAAATTAATAATGAAAAACTCTGTGCAGTACAGTATGACAATAATCTATGAAATTCGTGTCGAAAAACACAAAGTGGAAAGCTGCAGTGGGGTGGGTAGCAAAATTCGGGGGTAACACTAAATAGTTCATTTTGATAATCAATAAGTTTAACGGTCGCGTTTTTAAAAAAGTGGGTACCCACTTTTATTCAATTAAGAATTAAAAATTAGTAATTAAGAATGGCAGACGGAATTAAAAATGTCCTTATATAAGGGGTTTACAAAACAAAAAATTAAATTGGGATATGAGTATTGAAAATCAATATACTAAGGTGTTACAAGGTATTAAAAGTGTAAACCCCCTGCCTTAAGAAAATGCGACACTATTTTTAAATCTGTGTGCAAATGTGTCGCATAATAATGGTGAGTTGTAAATGGTAAATTGTGAACGAAAAATCTGCGGCTCTCTGCGGGTATTTTCTCCGTCGACTCTGCGGTAAAAAAACGGAAACTGGCATTGCCACCTCCGCCAACCCGCGGATTCGCAATGATGGGAATCTCTCTTAGATACAGTTTCGGCACATGAGGTGAAGAGCGACAATGATAGGAAATGACACATAGATGCACAGAATTGTGTCAAAACAACATCTAAAAGTAGTTGAGTACAGGCATTTATTGTATTTTCACTTTTTAAGCAGAACAATATATTAATGGAGAACAACGCCTTAAAACAGAGCCTATCGCTATTTGATGCTACCATGATAGTAGCAGGATCGATGATAGGGTCGGGTATATTTATTGTAAGCGCAAGCATGTCGCTGCAATTAGGTTCATCGGGCTATTTGCTATTGGCGTGGGTGGTTAGTGCCATCATTACATTAATGGCTGCATTGAGTTACGGAGAGCTTGCCGGTATGATGCCTAAAGCCGGTGGACAATATGTTTATTTGAAAGAAGCGTATGGTCCCAAAGTAGGGTTTATGTATGGCTGGACGGTATTTGCCGTAATTCAAACAGGTACTATAGCCGCGGTTGCAGTTGCCTTTGCCAAATATACGGCTGTGTTTATTCCGGCAGTTAGCACCACTAACATTATTGCAGATCTGGGCTTTTTGAAAATATCGGCAGGGCAGGCACTGGCTATAGCTACTATAGTAATTATCACGTACATAAATACAAAGGGAGTACAGACTGGTAAAATGCTACAAGGCATATTTACATCTACAAAACTAATTGCCTTATTACTCTTAATAATTGTAGGACTGATCGTTGCGTTCAATGGCCATTTTATACGGGAGAATTTCCACAATATGTGGAACGCATCTTCGACGGATGAGAAGACTGGAATGGTAACACCTATATCTGGTTTTACACTAGTAGCCGCATTAGGTGTGGCCATGGTAGGCTCTTTGTTTTCGAGCGATGCATGGAACAACGTAACGTTTATATCGGCTGAGATAAAGAAACCCGGGCGCAACATACCATTAGCACTGCTTTTCGGAACATTGATGGTTGGTGTGTTATACATATTGGCTAACATTACATACCTGTGTATACTCCCCCTGCATGGTTCGCCGGGCGGAACGGATGTTATGCACCAGGGCATACAATATGCAAAAGATGAACGTGTGGCAACGGCTGCCGTATCAATAATACTGGGCAATGCAGCCACATACGTGATGGCGGCATTAATTATGGTATCTACATTCGGGTGTAACAACGGTATCATATTATCTGGCTCTCGCCTTTACTATGCTATGGCGCAGGATGGGCTTTTCTTTAAGCAAGCAACAGAGTTGAACAGCAAAGGTGTACCAGCCAAATCATTGATCTTTCAGTGTATTTGGGCTTGCGCATTGTGCTTATCGGGTAAGTACAACCAATTACTCGATTATGTTATTATAGCTTCATTGTTCTTTTACATATTCACTATAGCGGGCATATTTATTCTGCGTAAAAAACAACCCAATGCTGAAAGGCCGTATAAAGTTTTTGCGTATCCTGTTTTACCTGCACTTTATATAATCGCGGCTTTGGCAATTAGTATTGATCTGCTGATTGATAAAAGCACACAGAATAATACCTGGCCGGGTATTATAATAGTATTGCTGGGCTTGCCTATATATTATTTGGTAAAGAAAAAAGAGCGGGCCTGATATGAAAGCCATTTTAGCAGAGGATTTTTTAAAGCTATCATCACAACACCCTGTTATTGATGTGCGCACACCTGCCGAGTTTGAGCATGGACATATACCTGGTGCAGTTAATATACCACTGTTTACCAACGAAGAGCGTGTTATTATTGGAACGATGTATAAGCAAGAAGGCAAGAAACCTGCTATGTTAAAAGGTATGGAATTGGTGAGCCCCAAGTTCTCTGAGTTTATACGCACTGCTGAAACCATAAGTAACACGGGCACATTATTGGTACATTGTTGGAGAGGTGGTATGCGTAGTGGTGGCATGGCATGGTTGTTCGAATGGTATGGCTTTAAAGTATTCACCCTGCAAAATGGGTACAAGGCTTTCAGGCGCATCGCACTCAGTGAGTTTGCCAAGCCACATACTTTTAAAATATTGGCAGGGCGCACGGGTTCTGGTAAAACATTGGTGTTAAAGGAAATTGAGAAACTGGGCAAAACTATTATTGATCTGGAAGAGCTTGCGCATCATAAAGGCTCGGCATTTGGTACACTGGGTGAAGAACCACAACCTACACAGGAGATGTTTGAGAACGAATTGGCTGTTGCTTTAATGAAGGTACAAACTACCGAACCTGTGTGGCTGGAAGATGAGAGCCAAAATATTGGCAAACGTATTATACCGAACGACCTGTGGATGCAAATGCGTGCTGCCGATGTGTATTACGTTGACCTTCCTTTAGAGAAGAGAATAGATTATTTAGTGGAAGCTTATGGAAAATATTCACCTGCAGAATTGATAGAATCGATTGAAAAAATAAGAAAGAGAGTAGGCTTTCAAAATGCGAAAGCAGCAATTGAAGCCATTAATAATGGCGACTTAAAACAAGCATGTGAAATTAGTTTGGTCTATTACGATAAAAGCTACGACCACGGAGTCGCTAAGCGAAATACAACTACAATTCAGAAGAAACAATTTGAAGAACTTAACCCAGCGGAGATTGCGAAGGAGATAAGCCTACTTAGCTGAACAGGCCTTAACCTGTAACTCGAGAATCTGTTGCAGAATTTTAGTATCTATATCCTCTATCTTTTTAATATATAAACAGCCACCACCAATTTTATATTTGCCTAATTTTTCAAGTAGCGAATTGTATTTATCACCCTTTTCTCCGAGCAGATACAAAGCAAATTTGCCGCTCCTTGGTGAAAAGCCTAACGAAAACCAGTCCATGGTTCTGCCGTTAGGATATTTATAAAGGTAATCACCAAAACCAATGATAGCAGTACCCCACATTGCACCGTCACTCTTAGTTGCTTTCTTCATTAACTGCATAATAACAGAAGCATCAGTACGCTGCTTCTCATCTTTCACAGTTTTTAAAAATGCATCTACGCTTTGCTTGGTTTTTTGGGTCTTTATTTCAGCCATGAGTCAAAAATTAAGAAGGTACTTATGATTTTTTTGCAGTTGCTTCCGAAATCAATTCAGCGACATCCATAACCTTTACGCTTTGTTCTTTATTAAAATGCTTTACTCCGTCAGTCATCATAGTCATACAAAAAGGACAACCTGTGGCAATAACTTCGGCGCCTGTCTTCATAGCTTCCTCAGTACGTTCTATATTTACTTCTTTATCGCCTTTCTCAGCCTCTTTAAACATTTGCGCTCCGCCTGCACCACAACAAAAACTCTTCTGCTTGTTACGTTGCATTTCTTCCAGCATCGCATCCATTTGTATAATTACTTCTCTTGGTGCTTCATATATTCCGTTGCCACGTCCCAAATAGCAAGGGTCATGGAAAACAATCTTCTTGCCTTTAAAAGAACCGCCTTCAATTTGTATGCGGCCGCTCTTAATCAAATCGTTAATAAAAGTGGTGTGATGCATTACTTCGTATGTTCCACCCAACGATGGATACTCGTTTTTAATAGTGTTAAAGCAGTGAGGGCAACCGGTAATTATTTTTTTTACTCCATAGCCATTAAGTATGGCAATATTGTTCATAGCCTGCATCTGAAACAGAAACTCGTTACCCGCACGCTTGGCAGGATCTCCCGTACAAGATTCTTCGGTACCCAATACAGCAAATTTTATGCCGGCATTATGCAAAATGCGTACTATGGCAACGGTTATCTTCTTTGCCCTATCGTCAAAACTACCCGAACAGCCTACCCAAAAAAGCACTTCAGGCATTTCGCCTTTTGCAGCCATTTCGGCCATAGTAGGTACGGGTATTTTTTCTTGCTCAGCCATAGTACTTGGGTTTGTAGCCTCAAAAATAGCAAATTCAGTAGTAATGCGAAGAGGATAATAAAATATGACTTAAATCAGAAAAGTGCTGAATATGTGGCGGTTTAAAATATTTTATTTTATATTTACGGTTATTAGTTCATCTGCTACAGAATACTTTGCAATATTTTTTTACTGCATGCAACTAAGCCATAATGTGTTACATCTTAATAATTAGAATAACGCCTTACATTCAAAAATAAATACATGAAAAAAGTTTTACTTACAGCATCATTGCTTGTTGCTTCATTGGGATTGTTTGCGCAGTCAAACTCGATTCCTAATCCAAGTTTCGAAAACTGGACATATGTAGCTTACCAGGACCCGATAAATTGCCAAACCTCGAATGACCAGAATAGCCAAAACAGTAATCCAATTTCTGTGTTCAGGGTTGCAGATGCCTACCATGGTAAGTATGCAATTCAAATGAAAACAGTAAAATTTGGAGCTGATACTGATGCATCTTATTTTGCAATTGGCAATCCTGGCGGTGGTGGTGGCCCTTCTGGTGGTAGCCCTATTAGCGGTACGCCAACAGGAATACGATTGTATTATAAATTTACAGTTAAATCAGCTGATACAGCTTTTGTGCTAGTTGAATTTAAGAAAGCCGGAGCAGTAATTAATCAATATTTATATCAGATATATGATACGACCAGCACTTACAAATTGTTTTCGCAAACATTCTCGCCAGCGTTAAGCCAAACACCAGATAGCATAGTAATTGCATGTGCTTCGTCTACCCGTATAATTTCTAAAAGTAATGGTGGCAGTAATGGTTGGGCTCCCGGAAGTATATATCAGGTAGATAGTGTAACCTTTACAGGAATTGCAACGCAACCTAAAAATTTTGATGGGGATTTTGAAAATTGGCAAAACGATACACTGTTCAGTTTGACAGGATGGAACATAAGTGCCAATGGTGATAGTTTACCAATGCGCACTAATGATGCGTATGCCGGTAAGTATGCAGTTGAACTGGCTACTTCTTATAGCAATTGTAATTCTTGCTCAAGTAATGTTCAGGCAACTGAAATAACAACAGGTAAAACAAATCATAACGGTAGCCCTACAGGAGGCCTCCCTTATAGTTTGCAGAAGGACACCTTGGAGTTTGTCTACAAATTTTCTTCGCCTAAAAATCTTGGTGATAGTGCATATGTTGGATTACAATTCCACAATAGCAGCAACTCAAAGTATTATGATGTTTATTTAGATACTGCATCACATTACAGAAAAGTGGACGTTCCATTCGATATGACCACACTATTTACCCCTGATAGTGTGCTTATAGACATTTATTCATCTATAACAAGAACCAATAATGGCGGATTACCTGTTACCGATTTGGGCGCTGTTCTTAAAATAGATAGCATGCATTTTAAATCTCAATTATCCATTTCAACCGTTCCGGCAAATCCTGCTTTTTGTTCTGGTACAGGTGGAGTTAAAATTACTGCTAGTGGTGCAACAAGTTATACCTGGAGCCCAAATACAGGATTAAGTGCAACAACAGGTGCAAGTGTAACTGCTAATCCATTCAGTAATCAAACTTATACTATTACAGGTACTAATGGGGGGCTTGTTGGTACACAAACGGTAGTAGTTACCGTAAACTTTCCGCCAACTGTAAATATTACACCTACAAGTGCATCTATTTGTTCAGGCAATTCTGTAAATCTTACTGCAAGCGGAGCTTCTGTTAGTTATACCTGGAGCCCGGCAACAGGACTTAATGTAACAACCGGTGCTAAAGTATCGGCAAACCCCACCGGTACGCAAGTATATACTGCAACTGGTATGAGTGCAGCCGGTTGCTCTGGTGCCAATGCGGTAACAGTTACAGTTACTACAACCCCAACAGTAACGGTATTACCAACGTCGGCTATAATTTGTTCGGGTGGCGGAGCCGCTACATTAAGAGCAAGCGGAGCTACTAACTATACCTGGAAGCCAGCAGCAGGACTTAGCACCACCACTGGAGCAACTGTTCAGGCAAACCCAACTGTAACTACGACATATACCTTAATTGGTAGCAATGGCAGTTGTACAGATTCGATTACTGTAAAAGTACGCGTCGATAAAACTATCAACCCTAATTTGACAACTACCAATGTAAGTTGCAATGGAGATTGTAATGGTACCAGTTCTTGCGGAACTACCGGCGGAACTTCTCCTTACACTTATCTTTGGGCTAGTGCTCAAACTGGTTCTGCTATTTCAAACCTTTGTCAAGGTTCATATTCAGTAACCATAACAGATAGTTTAGGATGTACTGCAACTGCAAGCGTTACTGTTACGCAGCCACAATCATTACTTGCAAATGCAACAGGTATACCTACAACCTGCGGCCAGAGCAATGGCGAAGGTATTACTAATCCTAGCGGAGGTACCGGCCCTTATAGTTATTCGTGGAACAGTAATCCACTACAAACCACACAAAATGCAACAGGTCTTGCAGCAGGAAAATATACTGTTGTTGTAACCGATGCTAATAAATGTACAGATACTGCCAAAGTAACTATAGCAGCATCAAGTGCACCAACTATTACTGTAAAAGTAACGCCAAGTAATTGTGGTACACATAATGGTATTGCTACAGCCACTGTAAGTGGTGGTGCAACTCCATATAAATATTCATGGAACAATGGTGCAACAAATCCATCAGTGGATAGCCTTGCAGCAGGAGTATATATTATAACTGTTACTGACAAGAATGGCTGTTCTTCATTCCAGGCTGTTACGGTAAGCGATACAAATGGCCCTTCGTTATCCGTAACTTCGATTACACAGAATAAATGCCATGGTCAATCAATAGGTGCAATTAGTGTTACTGCAACCGGTGGTAAAACTCCATATCATTACTTCTGGTCGAATGGTGCTACTACGACAAGCATTAGCGGTTTACCGGCTGGCCCTTACCAGGTAACTGTAACGGATGGTACCGGATGTAGCGATGTGAAAACAATTACTATTACTGCACCTGCCGCAATAACACTTACTCCAAGCTCTACTCAGGCAAATTGTAAAGTAGCCGACGGCGGTGCTTCTATACTGGTAAGTGGTGGTACATCGCCATTTGTGTATAGCTGGAACAATGCTGCAACAACATCTGCAGTAGGTAATGTGGCTGCAGGAACGTATACGGTAATAATTACTGATAATAACGGCTGTAAAGATTCGGCTGACGTATCAGTAAGTAACGCATCAGGACCAATTGTAAAGATCATATCGGTTGTAAGTGATAGCTGTACTGCCAAAGGTAGTAGCGGTTCTATAAGCATATCCGACAGTGCAGGTTTATCACCTTACACTTATGCTTGGTCGAATGGTGCTACAACATCGAATATTACCGGCTTAGCTGCAGGTTCGTATGCTGTAACCGTAACCGATGCTGCAGGGTGTATAGGTACTATTAACGGTACTGTTAAGCAAGTTCAACCACCTGCTATATCTATTTGTATGGTTACTGTTAACCCTGTAAATAATCAAAACCAGGTAATTTGGAATAAGAGCTTTACACAAAGAATCGCAAAATATAACGTGTATAAAGAAACAACTTCACCTGGTGTTTTCGGATTAGTAGGCAGTGTAAAAGCAGATAGTACATGCATTTTTAATGATACACTTTCGAATGCTTTAGTTCGCAGTTGGAGGTATGAAATATCACAAGTCGACTCTTGTGGCAATGAATCGCCACTTAGCTTACCACATAAAACCATGCACTTAACAATTAACCAGGGAATTGGAAGTACAATTAACCTAATTTGGGATAATTATCAAGGGCTAAACTTTGGTTATTATATAGTATACCGCGATACAATGCCCGGCGTAGCTCAGGATAGTATTAATTACATGACTAATAATAATACATATACATTATCTGACAGTCCACCTTATTCAGCAACTCATAGCTGGTACTATCACATGGGTATAAATAACCCTGGTGGATGTAATCCTGCTATTGAGAGTATTAACTATAATGCCGCTAAATCGAACACAGGTAACTTTACTTTACCATCGGGCATAGCGCAAGTTGATGCTGAAGCAGGTTCGTTGGAAATATTCCCTAACCCATCTACAGGAATGGTTAGTATGAGTATTTTCTTAGCGAGTGAAAAGCAGAACATTACCGTTAAGGTGATTAATACGATGGGTCAGGTATTATGGAGTGATAAATATGACGATGTTGCCGGTAACCTTAAGAAACGAATAGATATGTCTTTATATAGTAAAGGCCTCTATATCATACAGGTTACTACCAATAATAGCTCTATGTTCCGTAAGGTAGTTATTCAATAAGTATTGGAATAGCTTGTATAAAGCCCCTCGGAAATGGGGGGCTTTATAATTTGAAGGCTATTTTGGCACATGTGCCAAAAATGCCTAATTTTGGGTCCTATATGTTACTTACAATATTAAAATCGAAACTCCACAGGGTACGCGTTACCGAGGCTAACATTAACTATGTTGGCAGCATAACTGTAGACGAGGACCTGATGGAAGCAGCGCAACTTCTTGAGAATGAGAAGGTGCAAGTGGTAAATATTAATAACGGCGAACGCCTTGAGACTTACGTCATAAAGGGTAAGCGTGGTTCGGGTATTATATGCCTTAATGGTCCGGCTGCACGCAAGGTGTTGGTAGATGACCTGGTAATAGTAATAGCCTATGCGCACATGACCCCGGAAGAGGCCAAAAAATATGAGCCGGTGCTTGTTTACCCCGATAGCAAAACCAATAAACTCAAGTAATTGAGCCCATTCATTAAAAATGTCCTCAAATTCCTGCTCTTTTTAGGGATAGGCGTTGGGTTGGTATATCTTATAGTTAGGAAAATAACTCCTGAAGACTGGAAGAATATAAGGTTGGCGGCTGCTAATGCTAACTATTTCTGGATCATATTATCGATGGTTTTGGGTGCTGTTAGTCACTTGCTAAGAGCCGTGCGCTGGCAAATGCTTATTGAACCTGTTGACAAGAAGCCAGGGTTAGCAAACACTTTCTCAGCGGTAATGATTGGGTACATGGCCAACTATGCTGTTCCACGTTTAGGTGAAGTATCGCGTTGCGGAGTATTAAGCAGGTACGAAAAAACGCCGTTTGCTACTTTAGTGGGCACTGTAGTAGTAGAAAGGGGTATTGATCTGCTCATGATGGGGCTTTGTTTTGTGGTAATGATATCGTTAAGTTTTAATAAGGTTTATACCATTGTAAAAGATAAAGCCACTTTGATTATCAATAGTAAGGTAGATTCTGTTAAACATATTAATCCTGTTATTCTTTTAATAGTCGTTATCGTTTTGGTTACAGGCATCTGGATCATCTACAAAAAGCGCAATCAACTTTTTGGATTTGCGAGTAAGTTCATCAATAACTTTTTAGGCGGCATAAAGAGCGTGGGTAATTTAAAAAGGCCATTCCTCTTTTGGTTCTATTCGGTTGCTATTTGGGTAATGTATCTATTCATGCTCTATGTATGTTTCTTCAGCTTTAGCGAAACATCACATCTTTCATTAGCAGATGGCTTGGTGGTATTAACCTTTGCAACATTAGGTGTTATTGCCCCTGTGCCGGGTGGTATAGGCGCATATCAGTGGCTTGTAATAAGTGTGTTGACCCATATATTTTTCATTTCCCAATCGGTATCCTTTACTCTTGCGTGGATGGCATGGGGATCGCAACTAGCGTTGATATTAATTTTAGGAGTAATTTCACTGGTACTATTACCATTAATAAATAAGAATGACAAGGCTGGAAGCGTTACAATCGAAGATTCAAAGTAGGGAGCAACTCGCCCGTACAATTGCACTCTGGAAATTTAAGGACCGAAAGATTGTTTTTACCAATGGCTGTTTCGACCTGTTGCATAAAGGGCATGTTACTTACCTGGCACAAGCTGCCGAAATGGGCGATATGTTGGTGGTGGGATTGAACTCAGATGCATCGGTAAAGAAACTTGCTAAGGGCGATAGCCGTCCTATACAAGATCAGGATTCACGGGCACTTATAATGGCCTCGTTAGAGTCTGTTGCGGCTATTTGCATATTTGATGAGGATACTCCGGCAGATTTGATAAAGCTTGTTCAACCTGATGTACTCGTAAAGGGCGGCGATTGGAAACCGGAACAAATAGCAGGGTACGATACTGTAAAAGCAAGTGGGGGCGAGGTTACTGTAATTGAATTTTTACCAGGATTTTCTACAACAGCAATAGAGAAAAAAATAAAAGGATAATGGAAGAGGCAGACGTAAAAAAATATACTGAAATAAGTAAGCTTGGCGAGTTCGGACTGATCAAGCATTTAACCGATAAGATTGAACTGTTGCAACCTTCTACCCTTAAAGGCGTGGGCGATGATGCGGCTGTAATTGCACCACCTGCAGCGGGAGAAGTAATGTTGCTGTCTACCGATATGATGGCTGAAGGCATCCATTTTGAACTGACCTATACACCTTTACGTCACCTCGGCTATAAGACTGTTGCCGTTAACGTATCCGATATTTGTGCTATGAATGGAGAGCCTACCCAAGTGGTAGTATCTATAGCTGTATCAAACCAGTATTCGGTAGAATCGTTGGATGAAATTTATAAGGGTATTAAGTTTGCATGTAAAGAATATAAAGTCGATTTGGTGGGTGGAGACACTACTTCATCGCGTTCGGGTTTGGTTATTGATGTTACCATTTTAGGTAAAGCACCAAAAGAAAAAGTAGTTTACCGCAATGGTGCAAAGCCAGGTGATCTGCTTTGTGTGAGCGGTGACTTGGGTGCATCGTATGCCGGACTTTTGCTATTAGAGCATGCAAGGAAAGCAGTAGGCGCTGATCCTGCCAAGAAGCCGGAATTACAAGGCTATGGCTATGTATTACAAAAACAGTTAATGCCCCGTGCACGAGTAGATATAGTTGAGATGTTCCGTGCTTCTGATGTTGTGCCAACTTCTATGATCGATATTTCTGACGGTCTCGCTTCAGAGATACATCATATATGTAACGCCTCACAGACAGGCTGTTTACTCGAAGAGCTGAAAGTGCCTATTCACGAAGAAACAACAAAAGTGGCAAAGGAGAATGGAGTGCCTCCATCGTTATTCGCTTTAAGCGGTGGCGAAGACTACGAACTTTTGTTTACCATTAACCCTGCTGACTTGAAGAAATTAAAAGAAGCTGGCATGATAACCGTAATTGGTGAAATACTCCCTGCTGAAGACGGTATTATGATTGCCGCCAAAGACGGCAAGATGCATCCTTTGGCTGTTCAGGGCTGGGATGGGTTGAAAGCAAAGTAATAGCCTTTTTACTTTATAACCCCTAGTTCCTTACCAACTTTAGTAAACGCTGCAATAGCTTTATCTAAATGTTCCCTAGTATGTGCTGCTGATAATTGAACACGGATACGGGCTTGTCCTTTAGCAACGACTGGGTAGAAGAAGCCAATTACGTAAATACCTTCTTGCAATAATCTGTCAGCCATGTTTTGTGACAGCTTAGCATCGTAAAGCATTACAGGCACAATTGGGTGTATACCGGGTTTAATATCAAATCCCGCTTTGGTCATTCCTTCGCGGAAATAAAGCGCATTATTCATTACCTTATCACGTAATTCGGTTGTGCTGCTTAATAGATCGAATACCCCAATTGCGGCACCTGCAATAACAGGAGCTAATGAGTTAGAGAATAAATATGGCCTTGAACGTTGGCGAAGCATATCTATTATCTCTTTACGTCCACTTACATAGCCACCCATTGCACCACCTAAAGCTTTGCCTAATGTTCCGGTAAGTATATCTATCTTGCCCATTACATCAGCATACTCATGCGTACCGCGGCCCGTTTTGCCTACAAAGCCGGTAGAATGGCTATCGTCAACCATTACAAGGGCTTTGTACTTTTCAGCTAATGCAACAATCTCTTTTAATTTGGCAATGTAACCATCCATCGAGAATACCCCATCAGTAATAATTATTTTAAAACGATCTGTAGATGCTGCTTTCAATTGCTCCTCCAAATCGTTCATGTCTGAGTTCTTATAACGGTAACGTTTTGCTTTACACAAGCGAACACCATCTATAATAGATGCATGGTTAAGTTCGTCAGAGATTAATGCGTCTTGTTCACCGAAGAGCGGCTCAAATACACCACCGTTAGCATCAAAACAAGCAGCGTACAATATGGTATCCTCTGTATGTAGGAACTTCGATATCTTTTCTTCCAGTGTTTTATGTATATCCTGGGTACCACAAATAAAGCGCACCGATGACATTCCATAACCATGCATATCTAATGCTTTTTTAGCAGATGCAATTACTTGCGGGTGAGAAGAAAGACCTAAGTAGTTGTTGGCACAAAAGTTAATTACATCTTTCCCTCCCTGAACTGTAATATCTGCTCCTTGCGGACTGGTAATAATACGTTCACGTTTAAAGAGCCCTGCTTCTTCAATGCCTTTTAGTTCTGTATTGAGGTGTTTGTGAAAATCTTCGTTGTACATAATGTGTGTTTATATCGCAAATGTAAAAAAATGGATGCAGTAGGATAGTGATTTTATTTCTTCTTCTTTTTCTTCGGCTTGGGTATCTTTCCAATTCGTGGGTCACCGTGCAATACAAGCTCACAGGCTTTTATTACCAAAGGCTCAAAGTCCTCATCATCGGCCTGTAACATTTGCCAACCGGTTTCGCCGTTTCCATTATTAAGTACCGATACTGAGATAAGCGAAGGTAATTCTTTCTTCAGGCTTTTATGATGCTCATGGCCTGTAGCTATCCATACCCCGTTTACTTCAGGATGTGTTTTGCGATCGCGTAAAATGAAAACTATTTTTTCGCCGACATATACAGCGTAACTACCAAACATGGGGTTTATCCTTGGCTCAAGTTGCATCAGGTAATCTACTACAAAGTAAAATGGTATGTTATGCGAACGTGGCATTTTACTTAAGCAATTTTTTAGGCACTTTGTCTTTTATCAATTCGTACGATTGTTTTACATATGCCTCCAGTTCCTTGCGTTTCAGAACGTTAATGTCTTTAAGGCAAACCCATTTGTTACGAGCCAGATAAGGTGCTGGTATAAATCCTGGACGAAGTGATAGTTCGTCAAATTCTTCCGGGGTAACTTTAAAAGTAATACTCAGTTCACCCTGCAAAGGCACGACACAGAACATTTTACTGCCAATACAAAAACATAGGTCATTCTCCCATTTTACATCCTCGGTGGCATACGGCAGTTTTTTGCAGAAGGCACGAATGTCTTCAATATTCATGACTTAGTTTTTCTGTAAGAATAGAACAATCTTATTAAAATCGGCAGAGGCATTAATTACATTACGAAACTGCTCATACATATTAACAGGGTAACGTAATTGCGAATAATACTCATCGCAATAAACGGTAACAGTATTGCCATCAGTTTTATAATATGAATGGAATTCCATGGTATGTGAATCGCTGGAAGCACCGTCGTACACATCCATATTAACAGCATCAAGGTTGGTTACCTTGTATCCATCGGGTATAGTGAATTTTATTTCCCTGTGGTAGCCGTGGTTGTAGTGATTCTCGATTGGAGTATGCCTTACTGAATCGTGATATAATTGGCTCTGTGGCCCGATAAGTGCGCCTATCTTAAAGAGATACTTGTTTCCTGCTTTTTCTAGTACGCTGTTGGTGCTAAAATCAGCTTCAATAACAAATGGTTTCTGAAAAATATCCGCTTCATTGTAACCAGATACTTTTTCGTTGGTTGGCTTTGCATCTTCAAATATCGACTTGAATAGTTTATCTATAAACTCCTTACGGTCTTGATCAGCCAAGTAGTTATAAAAAGGCTGAAATGAATAAGCCTCGTAACCTGAGAAAGTTTGCTTAAAATGCATATTTACCACAGTCATATCAAAGTCGAACTTTACATCGGCATATATTTTGCTACCTGTTTTTTTGTAGTCGTTGCAAGGTAGGTCGCGTACCTGGCCTACGCCTGTTTGCACATCTTTTCCAATAACTACCGAATGCATGAAGTAACCTTTCTGGCATATCCATTCAGCAGGCATAAAACCATAACGAGACGCAGCCTCGGTAGGAGCTATGTAGTTATTGGTGGTTGGAAAATAGATCAGATACTTCTGTAAATAGGTCCATGAATCAAAATCACCATCGAATGGCTTATCGAACCTATCTGAGGTCATTACAATTTGATGTTTTATGTTGGCCGCATTAAACAGTAAGTGGTATAATTTCAGTACACCCGTCTCATCGCAAACGTGATTTTTGAATATTACAGGTAATGAGGAAGCATCGGCTCCTGCAACATCTTGACGTACCACAATGGTACCTTTAATAACGCTTTCAATATGACGTATTTTAATTTCATCCGTCATATTCTTCATCTTCATGGTATCAATTACCTTCTCAGCCGTTTTCAAATCTTGCTTGTCACTTTGTTTGTCAAGCACATCAAAAAGCTTCTGGCAAAAATCGCTGTATGAATACAGGCGTGCATCGGGATCTTTAGCCTTATTATAAGCCAAGGCATATTCCATGCGCATTAATGCGCCATCTTCTGCCGAAAAATCTTCATGATCGTAACCTTCAATATCATGGCCTATTGCAAAAATGTGGCGTTTGGTATCCATGGTAGAATCGAGTACCATATCAGGAAATCCGTTATAGCTCTTTGCAACAAACACTAAATGCTTAGGCGAATAAATGTCTACATCAACCAATTTATGTAAGGCTGTCCTCCTTATATATTCTGTGCTGTAAATGCGGACCGGTCTTCTAACGGTATACAAATACTCTACTTCGCCGCCTGTCTCGATACCATCTATAGCCAATATTCTAAATGGCCCCTGATTCTGATAATTGTCAACGTCCTTTATGTTCTTAGAGTTTAACGGAGTTACCTTGCCATCAGGACTAATTGCTCTAGCTTTAAGGTCAATTACTTTTACGCCTTCGCCTAACTGTATATAAACGGTGTTGTTTTCCTCAATGGCTTTATCAGAATTAACACGTACAATAAAATGGCGTGTTATATATAACGATAATGTATCTTCTGAATCGAAGAAGTATTCCAGTATACGTTTGTCTTTAATTACCACCTCTATACGCTTCCTTTCTGCACCTGAAA
>Ga0206844_10025_pt1 | contig 55241 bp, 35 predicted proteins | sample Alteio_BWOrgCont_22_FD_152907 | JGI IMG/M metagenome (GOLD analysis project Ga0206844, IMG submission 152907) | Enriched cells from forest soil in Barre Woods Harvard Forest LTER site, Petersham, Massachusetts, United States -... | ecosystem: Environmental > Terrestrial > Soil > Temperate forest >...
GCAATAGGCAGGATTGGAATAGAGGTTTTGCAATTGATATTTTCGGGAATATTTTTATAACAGGGAGCACATCAAGCAATACCGGGATTGCTACGAGGGGTACGTACCCGCCTATAAGTGGTTCCGAGACAACGGGGTTTATTGCAAAATTCAGCAGCGCTGGCATGCGTCAATGGGCAACTTATTATGGCGGATTAGATGAAATTGCAGGGATTACTACTGACGGCTATTCTCTTTTTATTTCAGGAACCACCGACCAGAATGGGTTGGCCACGGCAGGGACTTATCAGACATCAGTCAATGGAGGCACTGACGCTTTCCTAACCAAGTTAGACACAGGTGGAAATGTTATATGGGCCACGTATTTTGGCGGCTCGGGGGATGATTACGCTTACATGGTCACGGTTGACAGGTCTGGATACATATACCTTACGGGTAGCACCAACAGTACTACCGGCATAGGGACAGCGGGTGCATTCCAGACATCTTACGAGGGAGGGGCATCGGATGCCTTTTTGACCAAATTTGATAAAAATGGCTTTCCCTTATGGGGCACCTATTTTGGGGGCGCTGCTACAGATGCCGGTGGCCAGCTAGCAACCGATTCTTCCGGGAATATTTTTATGAGAGGCAGTACGAAAAGCCTTTCAGGAATAGCTACGTCAGGTGGCTATCAAACTTCTTATTTCAGGCAGGCTAATTATATTGGTACCGGGGACCCTGGTGAAACTTTTATAGCAAAGTTTAATGGTGCTGGAAAAAGGCTATGGGCAACCTATTATAATGATTACTACGGTGGATCGGATATTATTGCTGCCAATAAGGGCAGTGTATTTATCACCGGCACCTGGTATTATTATGCAAACCTTACCAAAAGCGACCCCTATCAGCAATTGGGCAATGGAGGCGACGGAGAATCTTATTTATCGGAATTTGATTCAACGGGTTATTTTTTAAGGGCAACTTATTTTGACGGCCCTCAACAGGATATTGCCATGGACCATACAGGAAATATATACGTGTCCGGTAATACTTCTAGCAGGTCGGGTATTGCTACAAGTGGCGCTTTTCAAACAACATTTAATGGTTTTAACGCAGCAGCCCTGGTCAAATTTCAATTTCCTGCTCATGATGCAGGTATTGCTAATGCCCTGATACCGCCAGATGGCACATGCCCCGGCAAGCAAAATATAAAGGTGCAACTGCACAACTACGGTACCACAACACTGGATTCTGTGTCAATAGGATGGGCTATTAACAGTAAAGCCCAGACAGGTTTTTATTGGAAAGGAAACCTTTTACCTGATAGCAATATCTGGATAACCCTAACCCCTGGAAATTTTATTCCCGGAAACGATACTATAGTGGCTTGGGCATCAAAACCTGAGGGGTTTCCGGATTCCCTTGCAGGCAACGACAGTTTTAGCGTCATAACGCTCATAAGTCCTTTACCAATAGCCAACACCGGCCAATCCACTTACGCCATCTGCATAGGCACCCACATCAAAATCGGGGCAAATGTACAGCCTTCCTTTGTTTATTCATGGTCTTCGGTCCCGGCGGGGTTTAGCTCCACTTTGGCAGACCCGGTGGTAAACCCTGCCTCCAATACCGTTTATGACCTTACGGTAACGGATACCCTCACTGGCTGCACCAATACCAATTCTGCAAATGTTTCTGTAAGCATCCTACAGGCGCCGGCCGCCAATGCCGGAACCAATCAAAGCGTATGCTCAGGCGTACCGGTACAGATCGGGTCAACTGCTTTGAGCGGGGATACGTATTCGTGGGTATCCAACCCTGTTGGCTTTACTTCTTCAATTGGCAATCCTACAATCACCCCTATTCAGACAACCTCCTATTTATTAACTGTAACAAACACAAACGGCTGTACCAATTTTGATTCTGTGACCCTCACGGTAAACCCAAGGCCCAATGTTATAACCGGAACGCCGCTGTCCCTTTGTGCGGGGCTTGTCATCCACCTGGGCGGCCCGCCAACGGCAGGTACTGCCTATTCATGGACTTCAAAGCCTCCCGGTTTCTTTTCCAATCTCAGCGACCCGTTAGACAGTCCGATGGTATCTACCACATATTATCTGAAAGAAACCATTGCAGCTACCGGGTGCTCAGATACAGGGTCCATTTCATTGCAGGTTTTACCTCAGCCCCCGAAACCCATTATTATTGTCAACAATACCGGTGGTTTTGAATACAGGTTCACCCTTAAAAACCCTGACAGCGCAGCTTATTATACCTGGAACTTCGGGGATTCGTCACTGGTTCACAATGCGTTTTATAATGACAGTATCATGTACCATACATACTTCGGCAACGGGGTTTATAAAATCGCCGTCAATGCTATAGAATCCCCTTGCGAAGCATACGAAAAGGATAGCATCGTTGTGAACCTCGCCTTTTCATTGAACATCTTTCCAAACCCATTCAACCTGCAAACCAATATCCAATACCTGCTTGCCGGCCCGGGCCATGTAAGGATCACCATGACAGACGAAATAGGCAGGAATATCGGTACTTTAGTGGACAAGCAACTTGTTCAGGGAGAATACGATACTTATTTCAGTGGGGCGGCGTGGAAAACCCGCCCCGGCATGTATTTTATTATCTTCCAGTGGGATGACAAGGTCATTGTGAAGAAAATCATCCAGGTGGATTCAATTTATTATTGAGCTTTAAGTTGGCAACTTTTAGAAAGTTGTCAACTTGCCCTAAATTACTTTCTTCCTCTTAAACTCAAAATTCTGGCCAAGATATACCTTCCTTACCTGCTCATCTTCGGCGAGTTCTTCGGCGGTGCCTGCTTTTAACAGTTTGCCTTCAAAAAGCAGGTATGCCCTGTCTGTAATGGTGAGTGTTTCCTGCACATTGTGATCGGTAATAAGGATTCCGATATTTCTATGCCTGAGTTGGGCCACAATGGTCTGTATATCTTCCACTGCTATTGGGTCAACACCTGCAAATGGTTCATCCAGGAGGATAAATTTGGGATCTGTGGCTAATGCCCTTGCAATTTCTGTTCTCCTGCGCTCGCCGCCCGAAAGAAGGTCGCCACGGCTTTTTCTTACTTTGCTTAGTCCGAACTCATCAATCAGGCTTTCGACCTTCTCTTTTTGTTCCGTTTTTGATAACCTGGTCATTTCCAATACAGCCCTGATATTGTCTTCAACCGACAACTTGCGGAATACGGATGGTTCCTGGGGCAAATAACCTATTCCATTCTGCGCCCGACGGTACATAGGAAGCTTTGTAATGTCTTCATTGTCCAGGAATATCCTGCCCTCATCGGGGCGGATAAACCCCACGATCATATAAAAGGTTGTCGTTTTACCTGCGCCATTAGGTCCAAGCAGACCTACAATTTCACCTTGCTCAACCTGTACAGATACATGGTCAACCACTCTGCGGCTACGGTATGCTTTAACAAGGGTATCGGATCGGAGGAGCATTTTAAACTATTTGGGAATTTGGGAATTTGGGAATGGGCTGACGCATGATTAATTCGTAATTGTTCTGGGGAACTGTATGTCTTTTATGTTAATCGAAACATGGTATTCCCCTTTGTATTCGTTTGGCTCTATAGTATAGCAAATGTCAAAATCCTTTGATTTGAGCATATCTTCGTAACGCTCGCCCAACCCGAAAGCGATCCCTTTATAAAATTTTCCGCTTTTGGATTTTAACGATACCTGCAGATGGTTATTGCCCACCAGTTTTGGTTTGTAGAAACTGGTAAGCCCCCTGCTCACGAAAACCGGCTTCATGCTTTCCGGCCCGAACGGCCCGAACCTTTCTATGCTGCGGCAGAAAGTGGGGGTTACGTCATCAAGGGGTATTTCCATATCATATTCTATAACAGGGGTCAGCATTTCTTCGGTAATCAACCTGCCCACAGATTCTTCGAATTTATCAGAAAATTCCTGGATGTTATCAATACGGAGAGATAAACCCGCTGCAGCCTGGTGCCCGCCCCATTGTTCAAGGAGATGATCACATTCTTTGATGGCTTCATATAAATTGAACCCGGGAACACTACGGCCAGAACCTACAGCCATGCCATTTGATTCGGTAAGAAGGATGGTGGGACGGTAATACTTGTCTATCAACCGTGATGCCACGATACCAATAACCCCTTTGTGCCAGTCTTTATTGAAAAGTACCGTTGTTTTACGGCTTCCGTTCCCTTCCAGTTTCTCAATCATCTCAAATGCTTCCCTGGTAATGGTTGAATCAACTGACTGGCGATCGGTATTGTTCTGGTTGATTTGTTCTGCCAGTTTCACGGCCTTTTCATAACTGTTCTCAATCAGCATTTGTACGGCCAGGTTACCGCTCGCAATCCTTCCGGCTGCGTTGATCCTTGGTCCGATTCTGAATACTAGATCATTCACGGTAAGCTTGTTTTTCACGCCGGCCAGCTCCATAAGTGCCTGGTAGCCCGGCCTTGGGTTCGAGTTTATTTTTTTTAGTCCGAAATAAGTCAGAATGCGGTTTTCTCCAGTCATATGTACTATATCCGCTGCGATACTTACCGCTACAAGGCCAAGGTATTCATCAGGGTCCCAGGCAATGTTATATTTTTCTGAGTAGGCATGGACAAGCTTATACCCTATGCCGCAGCCTGACAATTCCTTGTATGGATAGGTGCAGTCTTCCCTTTTAGGGTTTAGCACCGCAGCAGCAGGAGGTATGGTTTCTCCAGGGGTATGGTGGTCGCAAATAATAAATTCTATTCCTATTTCCTTGGCATATTCCACTTTTTCAATGGATTTTATCCCACAATCAAGGGCTACGATCAGGGTTGCGCCATGCTCATGCGCCCAGTCTATCCCTTTGGTTGAAATGCCATAACCCTCCGTAAACCTGTCAGGGATATAATACAAAAGGTTGGGATGGATTTTTTGAAAGAATGAATACACAAGCGCCACGGCCGTAGTGCCGTCCACATCGTAATCGCCATAAACGATGATTTTCTGATCTCCTAATATGGCCTGGTTTAGTATTTCAACCGCCTTTTCCATGTCCTGCATCAAAAAAGGAGAATGAAGGTCATTAATGGAAGGCATGAAATAGGATCGTGCCTCATGGAATGAACCAATATTCCGCTGGGCGATGAGCCTGATTAAATGATCGCTGGTTTCGATCTGGGATTTGAGTTTTTGGATCAGTTCCTCATCCGCAGCAGGTTTGGCTACCCAGGTTTTTTTGGTCATTATTCAGTATTTCTTCAAAAATTATTGTTTGCGCTCTACAAAATTAAAGCCATAACCGCTAAGGTCGCAAAGGTATCGCAAAGAATGCAAAGTTTTAAAACATATCCGGTTTCCTGGCTATTTCAACTATAGGTTCTTTTTGCCTTCAGCTATAGTTTTGTTGTCTTTAAAGGTAAATTTGTGCAATGAACCGTAAACTCCGTATCGTTTTCATGGGGACACCTGATTTCGCAGTACCCTCATTAAGAGCTATTCACGAAGGGGGGTATGATATTGCCGCAGTGGTTACAGCCCCAGACAAACCGGCAGGCAGGGGGCTTCAATTGCACCAATCCCCGGTAAAAGAGTATGCCTTGGCCCATCAGATACCTGTATTGCAGCCCTTAAAATTAAAAGACCCTGAATTCCTTGAAAAACTCCGATCATACCATGCAAACCTACAGGTGGTAGTGGCGTTCAGGATGCTGCCCGATGTGGTTTGGCAAATGCCTCTATTAGGCACTTTCAACCTCCATGCTTCCCTGTTACCGGATTATAGGGGCGCAGCGCCTATTAACTGGGCAGTGATCAATGGAGAAACACAAACGGGGGCCACCACATTCTTTTTGAAACATGAAATTGATACCGGCGATATTATTTTCCAGGAAAAAATAACCATTGAACCCGAGGAAGATGCTGGGGCCGTACATGACAGGCTTATAATTGCCGGGGCAGCACTGGTTTTGAAAACTTTGCGGGCCATTGATACCGGTTCCATTACCACTGTTCCGCAAACCTATATCAAAGAGCCGAAACCTGCCCCGAAACTATTCAAGGAAGACTGCAAAATAGACTGGCAAAACCAAACCCTTGGCGAAATCCATAACTTTATCAGGGGCCTAAGCCCACACCCCACCGCATGGACGATGCTGGATGGCAAGGTTTTGAAGATTTATAAAACAGAGAAAGAAAGAGAACCGGATAGCGTCATTGTGGGCGTGACCCTTAATGACAACCCCATAGAGCCGCCCGATCAAAGCGTCATTGCGGGCGTGACCCGCAATCTCATCGAGCCAGCAGGAATCATCATCACAGACCAAAAGACTTTCTTAAAAATTGCCTGCATGGGCGGTTACCTTTGCCTACTTGAGCTCCAGCTCGAAGGACGAAAAAAGATGGGAGTTGAAGAATTTTTGAGGGGGTATGCGGTGAAAAACAATGCGATGATGTGAGGATTTGGAAATTGTTGTGCACCTGTCGTCCGTTGAATGTCGGTTTTAGAGCCTGTCCCACTTTTTCGGGAGCCTCCGACGAATATTGTTAAGTTATTTCCGGAGTAAGGGATATACACTCACTGGATGCGAACGATGGGGGTTAAAAAGTTTCTCCCCAATTATCCTCGTCAAACCATAATGATGTGTAAATTTCGCCCTGATTTACTCATGACTAAAGAATCCCAAATAGAAGAAAACCTGATCGGGAAATTAACCGATCTCAAATATGTCCATCGCGATGATATTCGCGATCTGGATTCACTAGAGCGGAACTTTCGGGAAAAATTCGAAGCGCTTAACCGGGTGCATTTAACTGATGCCGAGTTCAATAGATTGCGCGATGAAATCATTAACGCAGATGTATTTGCATCTTCAAAATACTTGCGCGAACGAAACACTTTTCAACGCGAAGACGGTACACCCTTGCAATATACCCTCGTAAACATTAAAGAATGGTGCAAGAATGATTTTGAGGTAATAAACCAACTGCGGATCAATACCCGTAACAGTAACCACCGATATGATGTGATTTTGTTAATGAATGGGGTACCTGTTGTTCAAATTGAGCTTAAAGGGTTGGCAACAAGTCCTCGTCGAGCCATGCAGCAAATTGTAGATTATAAAAATGACACCGGTAATGGCTATACCAATTCATTGCTATGTTTCATGCAGCTTTTTATTGTAAGCAACCAGACCGAAACATTCTATTTTGCCAACAACCGCAACCAGCATTTTAGTTTTAATGCTGAGGAACAATATTTACCAGTCTATCAATTTGCCGGCGAGGACAATAAAAAAATCACCCATCTGGATGATTTTACGGAGAAGTTTCTTTCCAAATGTACCCTAAGCCAAATGATCAGCCGCTACATGGTGCTCGTGGAAAGCGAACAAAAACTGATGGTCATGCGGCCATACCAGATTTATGCCGTCAAAGCGATCATTGCCTGTATTGATCAGAACCGCGGCAACGGTTATATCTGGCATACTACAGGCAGCGGTAAAACACTGACTTCCTTTAAGGCTTCCACTTTGCTGAAAGATAACCATGATATTGAAAAATGCCTTTTCGTGGTTGACCGTAAAGACCTTGACCGCCAGACCCGGGAAGAATTTAATAAATTTCAGGAAGGCTGTGTAGAAGAAAATACAAATACAGACACACTGGTAAAGCGCATGTTGTCAACCGATTATGCTGACAAGGTGATTGTGACAACCATTCAAAAACTGGGTTTGGCCCTTGATGCCAGCCACCGCAAAAAATATAAAGAACGGTTGCAGCCTTTAAGCCAAAAGCGGCTTGTATTTATTTTTGATGAATGTCACCGCTCACAGTTTGGCGAAAACCATAAAGCCATCAAAGAATTCTTTCCAAATTCGCAGCTCTTTGGCTTTACAGGTACACCTATTTTTGAAGATAATGCCATTAATGTAACCATTGAAGGGCAGGAGGCATCCTACAAAACCACGGTAGATATATTCCAGAAACTGCTTCATTCTTATACCATTACGCATGCTATTGAGGACAAGAATGTGCTTCGATTCCATATTGATTATTTTAGGGGCGATGACGGAATCAAGCCCAAAGCCGGCGATACGCTGACCCAACGGGCTGTTGTTGAAAGGATACTGGCTAAACATGATTCTGCTACAAACGACAGGCGCTTCAATGCCATTTTTGCGACCTCATCCATTAACAACGCCATTGAATATTACCAGTTGTTTAAAGAAATACAGGCAGCACGGCAGAAGCAGGACAAAGAATACAAGCCGCTGAACATTGCATGTGTATTTACCCCGCCTGCCGAAGGCAACAAAGATACCCAGCAACTACAGGAAGACCTGCCACAAGAAAAAGCTGACAATGAAATAGCACCCGGCGAAAAGAAAAAAGCGCTCAAAGCCATCATTGCCGATTATAACAAACAGTACGGCGAAAACCATAGCATCAATGATTTTGACCTGTACTACCAGGATGTGCAGCAACGCATTAAGTACCAAAAATATACAAATGCAGATTACGCCCATGATTATAAAATAGACATCATGATCGTTGTGGATATGCTGCTTACGGGCTTCGATTCCAAATACCTGAATACCCTGTATGTAGATAAAAACCTGAAATACCATGGGCTGGTACAGGCTTTGTCGCGGACAAACCGCGTACTGAACGATACCAAGCCTTATGGCAATATCCTCGATTTCCGTAATGAGCAAAAAACTGTGGATGAGGCCATCACCTTATTTTCAGGCGAAAGCACGGGCAGGGCTAAAGAAATATGGCTTGTGGACCCAGCCCCGAAAGTCATTGAAAAATTTGAAGAGGCTGTGAGCAAACTCGGTAAATTTATGGAGCGGCATGGCCTGGTAAGTGACCCCCAGGAAGCCTACAATATAAAGGGTGATGCCGCCAGGATAGAATTTATTGAATTCTTTAAAGAAGTGCAGCGCCTGAAAACCCAACTCGACCAATATACTGACATTAATAAGGACGATAAGGCAAAAATAGATTTGCTGATGCCTGAAGACACGTTGCTCGGGTACAGGAGTACCTATCTTGAGTACGCCAAACGGCTGAAAGCAGAACAGGACGATGGCGGAGATGATATAAGCCAGCAAGTGCAGCAGCTTGATTTTGAATTTGTGCTTTTTGCCTCTGCGGTTATTGATTATGACTATATCATGGGGCTTATTTCCAGATATACACAGAAAGGCCCACGGAAACAAAAAATGACCCGGGAGCAGCTCAAAAGCCTGATTAGTTCCAATAGTAATCTGATGGATGAACGCGATGACCTTGAGGAATATATAAATACGCTGGAGGCCGGGCAGGGGCTGAGTGAAAAAGAAATACGCGAAGGTTATGAGGTTTTTAAAGCTGACAAAACAGCTAACGCGCTGGCGGACACAGCGAAAAAGCACGGGCTGGAAACGGCAGCCTTGCAAAGCTTTGTGGACAGTATTATGAGCCGCATGATATTTGACGGGGAAAAACTAAGCGACCTCATGGCTCCTATGGGACTGGGCTGGAAAGCCCGCAGCCAAAAAGAACTGGCCCTCATGGATGACCTGGTACCCCAGTTAAAAAAAATGGCGCAGGGCCGTGAAATTTCAGGATTGGCAGCGTATGAATAATCCCGGCATACATAACACACCCGCAAAAGTCTCACCACTGATGAGAGAATTGCACCCAAATATCAATCAGGCATTTATAGGCAACTACCTGCTTGAGTTTTTAAGCTTGCCTGCCCCTGGTATGTGTTGCCACTGGCCAGTAGACAGAAACTGGTTCATCATTTCTAACAAATAATTGGCATGGCGAAAAAAATAACAGTTGAAAAATTTGAAATATCCCTGTGCTTAAAAGAAAAAGGCGATTACATATCCTTAACCGACATGGCGCGCTATCGCGATGTTGAAAGGACAAATTATATCATTCAAAACTGGCTCCGTACCCGCAATGCGATAGAATTTTGCGGGCTATGGGAGCAAATGAACAACCCCGATTTTAAAGGCATCGAATTCGATGCCTTTAAAAATGAAGCAGGTTCAAATGCCTTTACCCTTACACCTCAAAAGTGGATTGAAACAACGAATGCAATAGGTCTCATCTCAAAATCAGGCCGGTATGGCGGTACCTTTGCACACAAAGATATTGCCTTTGAGTTTGCAACCTGGCTTAGCCCTTCCTTCAAGTTTTTTCTCATCAAGGAATTCCAAAGGCTCAAAGACGAAGAAAGCAGCCGCCTGAAATTAGACTGGAACCTTCAGCGTACCTTGTCTAAAATCAATTATCAGATACATACTGATGCTATAAAGCAAAACCTCATTCCTAAAGAACTATCAAGGTACCAGATAAATTTTATCTATGCCACTGAGGCCGACCTGCTGAATATGGCCTTGTTTGGGACCACTGCCCGCGAATGGAGGGACGTAAACCCCAAAGCCGAGGGAAATATCCGCGACCAGGCCACCATAGAACAGTTGGTAGTACTGTCCAACCTCGAAAGCATTAACGCAGTGCTTATACATCAGGGCATGCCACAAAACGAGCGGCTGGGGCGCCTGAATACCATTGCCATTACCCAAATGACCACCCTGCTCAACAGCCCTTCCATAAAAAAATTAAAATGAACCCTTCTGTTTTTAATACCTCAAACCTCTTTGATGTTATGAATCTTTTCGCTCAGTCAGGCATTAAATTTAATTACGGTACCGCTGAACGACAACCCACAAAAGATTTGCCGGAAGGGTACTGTTCCTGGTCTTGGGTCAGTTTGCCAATGAAAATAAAAAATGACAGGGCATGAGCATCAAAAAGAAGGATACTAAAATACTGCCTAAGCTACGTTTCCCGGAGTTTCGGGATGCGGGTGAGTGGAAGGATACGCAGTTAGATAAAATAGGACAAACTATAAGCGGCTTAAGTGGGAAATCTGGTTCTGATTTTGGATCTGGAAAGCCATATGTTACTTATATGCAAGTATTTAATGGCACAATGGCTGATCCCACTAAATGCGGATTGGTAACAGTAGCTGATAATGAAAAGCAAAATACATTAAATCGCGGTGATATACTTATCACAACATCATCTGAAACATCTGATGAGGTTGGTTTTGCTTCCGTATTATTAGATTCTCCCTTGGAACCCCTATACTTGAATAGCTTTTGTTTTTCATTTAGGCCCAATAACTTAGATGAGCTTAAACCCGAATTCTCCCGTTATCTCTTTCGTAGCCCTATTTATCGTAAATTAATCAGTGTTTTGGCTCAGGGAAGTACTAGATTTAATATTTCAAAAGGTTCTTTCCTAAACTTGAAACTGCCTATCCCAGTAGACTTCAAAGAGCAACAAAAAATAGCAGATTGCCTTTCTTCACTTGATGATCTGATTAACGCACAAAGCCAAAAACTCGACGCACTCAAAGCACATAAAAAAGGCCTGATGCAAAAACTATTTCCAGGAGAAGGGGAAAAGGTGCCGAGGTTGAGATTTCCTGAATTTAGGAGTAAGGGGGAGTGGGAAGTTGGAAATTTGGGAGAAATATGCAAGATTACATCGGGAGGAACACCTTACCGTGCAGAAGAAAATTACTGGAATGGGAATATTCCGTGGATCACTACTTCTCTTATAGATTTTAATACTATTTGTACTGCAAATGAATATATAACTGAAACTGCACTTCTGAATTCGTCAGCGAAAATTTTTCCTAAAAATACTATATTGATGGCAATGTATGGACAAGGTAAAACCAGAGGTAAAGTTGCAATTCTTGGTATTGCAGCTGCAACCAATCAGGCTTGTGCGGCAATTCTTTTAAAAGATGGGTTCAATACAAATTTCGTTTTTCAAAGTTTGGCCACATTGTATGACCACATAAGAGAATTGAGCAATGACGGCGGTCAAAAAAACTTAAGTGCCGCATTGATTGAGACAATACCGTTTGCATATCCAAATATAAAGACCAATGAACAACAAAAAATAGCGGATTGCCTTTCTTCCCTTGATGATTTAATCATGACACAAAGCCAAAAACTTGATATACTTAAAGTCCATAAAAAAGGTTTGATGCAGGGACTTTTCCCTGCCGTAAATGAAATAAATTCATAGCTTGAAATGGAAAACAAATCAGAAATAATAATTTACCAGGCACCGGATGGCAAAACGAACGTGGATGTAAAGGTTGAAAATGAAACGGTATGGCTGAGCCAGAGCCAGATGGGTGAACTGTTTCAGACCACAAAGCAAAATATAAGTTTACATGTCAAAAATATATTTACGGAAGGTGAACTGGATGAACCTTCAGTTGTCAAGGAATACTTGACAACTGCGGCAGATGGTAAAAAATACAGAACACTTCATTATAACCTTGATGTCATTATTTCGGTAGGTTATCGTGTAAAATCATTGATCGGTACCCATTTCCGCATCTGGGCCACGCAAAGGCTGAGAGAATACATCATCAAAGGGTTTGCGATGGACGATGAGCGGCTGAAGCAGGCAAAAAACAGCTATTTCGATGAGCTATTGTCGCGTATCAGGGATATCCGCAGCAGTGAAAAAGTGTTTTACCGGAAAATATGCGATATATATGCCACAAGTATTGATTATGATCCCGCCACAGATATGACCCACGAATTTTTTGCTACCGTACAAAACAAATTCCATTGGGCCATACATGCCCATACCGCAGCCGAGCTGATAAAGCTGCGCGCGGATGGCAGCAAACCCAATATGGGCATGACAAGCTGGCCTGGTAAAAGCATCAAAAAAACAGATGCAATTATTGCCAAAAACTACCTGCATGAAAATGAACTTGACCAGATGAACCGTATTGTGAACCAATACCTGGAGTTCGCTGAACTCCAGGCGATGCAACGCAAACCCATGTATATGAAAGACTGGATCACGAAACTTCATGGATTTCTGGTGCTGAATGACAGGGAAATACTTAACCATCCCGGAAAAATAAGCCATAAAGCGGCTGAAACATTCGCCTTGAAAGAATATGAACAATATCAAGCGCAGGAGCAAAAACGCCTTGACCATGCAGAAGATGAACTCGATAAGGCCATGAAGAAAATTTCGGCCGCTAAAAAGCAGGTCAAAACAAAAAAGGATAACGGAAGCAAAATCTGATCATTTCCCTTGAGGACAATAAAGAATAGAACATGACCGCACAAGAACAACAAAAATTAGGCAAAACCCTTTGGGGCATAGCGGATAACTTGCGGGGCGCAATGAACGCGGACGACTTCCGGGATTATATGCTATCATTTCTCTTTTTGCGCTACTTATCAGACAACTACGAAACCGCAGCTCAAAAAGAGCTTGGCAAAGACTATCCCAAGGTAAAAGAGGGCGATAAACGTACTCCTTTATCCCTATGGTACAAAGCGAACCCCGGGGATATTGATGCGTTTGAAAAGCAGATGCGCCGAAAGGTACACTATGTCATTGAGCCGCAACATTTGTGGAGCAATATTGCCGAGTTGGCGCGTATGCAAAATGAAGAGTTATTGCATACCCTTCAAAAAGGTTTTAAATATATTGAGAATGAATCCTTTGAAAGTACATTTCAGGGTTTGTTCTCTGAGATCAACCTGGATTCAGAAAAGCTCGGTAAAAATTATCCCGAACGCAACGCCAGACTCTGCACCATTATCTCAAAAATCGCTGAGGGTATTGCTCAGTTTTCCACGGACAGCGACATATTAGGCGATGCTTATGAATACCTGATCGGCCAGTTTGCAGCAGGCTCTGGCAAAAAAGCCGGTGAGTTTTATACACCGCAGCCTATTTCATCTATTCTTTCTGAAATTGTAACGCTCGACAGCCAGGACCCCAGTTCCGGCAAAAAGAAAAAACTCGACAAGGTAATGGATTTTGCATGTGGGTCGGGCTCCCTTCTGCTTAATGTGCGCAAGGAAATGGGACCCAAAGGTATAGGAAAACTTTATGGCCAGGAAAAGAATATAACCACCTATAACCTGGCGCGCATGAACATGCTGCTCCACGGTGTAAAAGACACGGAATTTGAAATCCATCATGGGGATTCATTGCTTAATGATTGGGACATTCTCAATGAGCCGAACCCGGCAAAAAAAATGGAGTTCGATGCTATCGTAGCCAACCCGCCTTTCAGCTACCGATGGGAACCCACGGAAGCCCTGGGTGAGGATTTTCGCTTTAAAAGCTATGGCCTGGCCCCAAAGTCCGCGGCAGATTTTGCATTTTTACTGCATGGCCTTCATTTCCTGGGCAAGGAAGGAACGATGGCTATTATCCTGCCACACGGTGTGCTGTTCAGGGGAGGCGTAGAAGAACGCATCCGCACCAAACTGCTGAAAGACGATTATATTGATACCGTCATCGGCCTGCCCGCCAACCTGTTTTATTCTACAGGTATCCCGGTATGCATCTTAGTATTAAAGAAATGCAAAAAGTTTGACGATGTGCTCTTTATCAATGCCAGTGAACACTTTGAAAAAGGCAAGCGGCAAAACCATTTGCGCCAGGAAGATATTGACAAAATAGTAGATACTTACAAGTTCCGAAAAGAGGAAGCGCGTTATTCCCGTCGGGTGGCTATGAAGGTGATTGAGAAAGAACACGGATATAACCTGAATATTTCACGCTACATCAGTACAGCGGCAGATGAGGTAGAAATTGATCTGAACGAGGTAAATAAACAACTAAAGGAAATTGATAAGAAAGCCGAGGAAGCAAGAAACAGACATAACGAGTTTCTTAAAGAGCTTGGGTTACCAACGATTTGATGTAGGTTGCCGACAAATCCAAAAATATTTTCCTTTATAACTATCTGAATAAATGTCAGTTAAAAAATATTTTTTAGAAAGGGGGACCCAAAAGAGGGTCTTGCTATATAGGTAGGTTAGAAACAATGTGCAAATCCCGAAAAGCTCGGGACAAGTTGTGCAAATTGGCTGACGCCCGAGTCGCTGACATCAGAAATTACCAATTACTAATGATCAAATCACGAATCACAAATCACAAATTAACAATTACACTTTAAAACCTGTAAATCAATATGATAACCGTTCATAAAACTCAAGGGGGTTTACCATTCGGTTCAAATGTCAACCCAAATGTGACACTTAACATGCTCAGCACAAGTAGATAAACAGTTATTGTCGTAAAAAAAACCAAAAATGCAAACCCAGATGAACAGACAAATTATAGAAACAGAGATAGATCAGGCCTCTCGCTTCGGATATGCAAACGCACGTTGTCATTTAACCATTCTTAGATAACATATCCATAATTTTGCCGTTTAATGGTAATCCGTAAAGTTATAATGGAGATATTCCCGCACGGTTTTTGTTAACAGCGTGAGGGCCTCGGCGCCAAAAATTATTTTGAAGGATAAACATGATATAGAAAAAAGCGGGTTTGACATCCTTTTTGAACACCGGAACAAGGAATATGGCGCCTATTTTCTGAGGGAGCAATACAACAGGCGGCTTACAATGGCTTTTGTCATTACATGTGCTGCTTTTCTTCTTTTATTGCTTGGGCCGTTTATCATTAGGGCTTTTCAAAATGATTCATTGAAAAATGAAGATTTTCAAAGTGTGCTTGTCATAGAAGCGCCCATCCCGAAAGGCTTTGTAACCCCTGAAGTCATTCCCCCTCCCCCGCCACCGGAAAAAAAGAACACGCCCCCAATAGTCACCAAAGATTCAATACCTGAAGAAAAAGAAGAAAAGAAAAAGCCTGTTGAAGAGCCTCCGCCACTTACTGAGAACAAAAACAGCAAGGATACCATGCAAAATAAGGCCAACTCTGGTAAGGCGGACGGAGACCCCAATGAGTTTACAATAGAGGTGGACGATATTCCTACGTGGGTGCAGACAAGCGAGTACCCTACGCCACAGGATTACATTGAGAAAAATGTAAAAATGCCGGAAGTGGATATTGTAATGAGACATTTTGGTACTGTATCGCTAACAGTAATCATTAAAAAGGATGGAACAATTACGGATGCCACAATTACCAAAGGAATGGGCGCGGGTTTAAATGCCGAAGCCTTAAGGGTTGTAAATTCAATGCCTAAATGGCATCCTGCAGTATTGCACCACAAGCCAATAGCAACGTATATGAAACTTTCAGTGAACTTTCTTCCTTCCAATCAGGTTACAGGCGGGAAATAAGATGGAACCTGTCATTTCGAGGGCGGGAGAAATGATGAACGCCCGGTCAAAAACCGATCACCTTAGTGTTGCTTTCGTAAAAACGAATTGTCGAAATCAGAAAAACGCCCAGCCTGGCATAATCCGAGGATGATATGATTCACCTTCAATAATTTTATCTCATCAATGTCAGGTTTCCATGAAGGGTTATGAATTTGTTGTCAATCCCCTCGGCTGAAATTATATAAATATAGACACCTGTAGGCGCCTTTCCCCCATTAAAGTTGCCGTCCCAGCCTTTATAAATATCGTCAGATTCAAAAACAAGGGTTCCCCATCGGTTATATACTTTTGCACTGAACTGGGTCAACTTGTCGCCGACCACATTATAAATGGATATTGCGGATACTTTCCATACATCGTTCAGGCTATCGCCATTGGGTGAAAAAGCATTGGGCACAAATATCCTTGAAGGCAACACGGCGCAGCTAAGGTTGGATATGCTACTGTCTTGATTCCCTCCATTTTCTATTGCCAATATTCTGTAGCAATATGCGGTATCTATAGTATTATAAACGGAATCGTCTGTATAGCTTGTATCGCTACCCGGCAACTTTGCGACTGTCTGGAATTGCTTGTTTTTTAATTGTACCTGAACCATATAGTTCTGAACGCCTCCAGCCCAGTTCTGGTAACTGTTCCACGCCAGGGCCACATTATCCATGTTTATGTTTTGCTTCAATAATATGGATGTGCCTATATTGCTTTCCGGCCCCAGGTAGCCACATTTGTCTATCGTCCTTACTTTATAAGCATAACTGCTATCATTTATTTTGGCCATATTATCAATATATGTATTCGGGCGCGTAAACGCATAATTGTCAACCCATCCTTCGTTTTTGGAATATTTATCCACCTCAAACCCTGCAAGCCCTTTATTCCCCGAGGTATCCCATTTCAGTTCTACGGTGCTATTATTCAAAACAGTGGCATGGTGCATATACGGGGGTACGTTATTGCGGATATACCGGTCTTTCAAACATATTGTGTTGCTGTTCGATTGAAATCCAATGCCCTTGTTCACTGCTGTTACGTAATAACAATAGTTTTCATTGCATAAGGTCGTATCAGAATAGAATAACACATTCCCCCCCACAGAATCAATTTTTTTATATGCCCCGTTGTTGCCGGAGCGGTATATATAATACAAGTCAGGTAGCCAGCCTGAGTATGCGCTCCATTTTAGCAAATTTGCAGGGAGGGTTGCATTAAATACACCTGTCAGCAATATCGTGCAGTGTTCGAAACTGCCAAAGGATATGTTGTCACAGCGGTCTAAAGTCTGGATACTGAAACAATAGCTTGAATCAGATGTATTGACATCCGGGCCGTGAAATATTAAAACCGTATCATCCTGGTTTATTGCTGTATCTAAAACCATTTTGGTGCCATTTGACAATTCGTTAATAACATAAGATACAAACCGGTTGATATCGTTCTTCCTCCATACTATCTGTATGGAATCTTTGTTCAAAACGGATACATATAACAAACTTGTATTTTGTGGGGTTACCATAGGTTCAACATATATCATCCCCCCATTGGTAACAGTGCCGGTGCACCCATTATTGTCTGTTGCAGTAAGGGTTATGGTATGTGGCCCCGTAGTGTAAAAGACGAAAGATGGTTCTTTTTCCATACTTGTGTCATAGGGCGCTCCCGCATCATCAAAATTCCATGCCCATTGCACAATTGAGTCTGATGTCCCGGTAACGTTTTTAAAGTTCACCGGGATTTTTAGGCAAACGTCAGAATCTAAAACAGTGAAAGCGGGCATCGGTACCGGGTTCGATTTTATTAGGTTCACTTTCAATGCCGAATCTACGCAGCCGTTTACCGAAATAACGCGCATTTTTACCGTATATAGCCCCGGCGGATATACCCAGTCAGCAGTTTTGCCGGTGGTATCTATTATACCATTGCCCTCAAAATCCCATTGAGTGGCCTGCCCATATCTGCTCGTATCTATAAAATGAACCAAAAACGGATTGCATCCTGAAACTGCTGAAGATTGAAAGCCGGCGACCGGCATTTCATAAGCGGTAATGGTATCCGTAGTGGTGTCGGAGCATCCGTCAGAATTATAGGCAATAAGCTCAGGGTAAAAATGTACCACAGTTCCTATGTTGCGCGCAGGGTCAAAATAATAGTTATGCGCTGCAATGGCATTGCTGTCCTTTGGGGAACCATCCCCATAATCAAAGATGAAACTTGCCGCATTTGTGGTTATGTTTTTAAAAGAGATGACCTGCCCTCCGCAGAAAGTTTTTTCCGAGGGCACAAAACCGGGTGATGCATTGGACTTTACATAGATTGTATCGCTGTAAACGGTATAAGGGCATTGCCCGTGATTCGTAACGGACAGCCTTACAATGAATTTGCCGCCTTTAGCAAAGGTAAAAACAGGGTTTTGGTCAACAGAATCTTCAATGGTCCCATCACCGTAAAAATCCCATTTCCAACCGTTTGCGATGTTTGACACTGCATTGAACTGAATGCTGAGCGGGGCGCATCCCGAAGAAGGGCCATGGTTGATCTTTACATCAGAGGGAATACGGTACAATTTGATCGTATCCTGTGTAAAAGCAAGGCAAGAAGGATCATCCCTTGCCTCAAGTTTTGGATAATAAATAATTGAATCCTGTGTCGGCGCCAGAAAATATCTATGCGGCGCCAGATTTACTGAATCAACAGGGGAACCATCATCATAAATAAAATAGAATTTTTTGACATTGATGCTGTTATTTGTGAAACCCGTAAACACGCTGTCGCATCCGATAGGTTTATCAACGGTAAACAACGGGATAGGCCCGATAATATCTATAAATGCTTTTTTAGTTATTTTTTGACTGGCACATCCGTTTTTGTCATAGGCGATAAGGCTCACATCATAACTGGCCTTAGTGAAATTTTGATAGACATGATATACGGTGCTTGTATCGCCGACATAAAGACTGTCACCATCCCCGAAATACCACATAAAACTGACGGCATTCTTAGATGAGCTTTTGAAAGTCGCGACTGCTGGTGCGCAATATAAGTCAGGTGTCGTTGTATAGAAATCCGGTAAAATGGGAGCAAAGCAAAAGCCGGTCTCAGTCCATGTATTGGTACAGGTTGCTCCTGGTATCTTCCTGGACCCTGATAAAAATACACTATAACAAGTATCAGCTTTAAAAACGATTTTAACATTCCATGAAGAATCAGATGGCAGGATATCTACCAACCCCGGGGGCACTACAGACCAATTGAAGCCGTAAACACCACCGCTTGTGTCTGAAGTGTTTTGAAAGGGAACGGGACTGCCGAGGCACCCTAAAGGTTTTAACAAATCAGTTGGTGAACGGAAATATACTTGTGCCCCAACACAAATCTGACTATCAGCTGGATATACATCATTACAAACGAATGTTCCCACCATTGTGGTCGTACTCAGGTATAAGTTGTAACAGTCTGGCTTGGTAAAAGTAACACTTGTTTTTGGGGAATCAGGATTTGAAAAACTGACCCCAGCGGACGGTGAGGCGGTCCATTGATAAGTAGGCAGGTTATTGGGGCCATAAGGATATATATGTTCGGGCACAATGCTGGCATTAATGGTAAAATCGGGCGTCAGGCAACCCGCATATTTTGGGACAATGACAGCAGTCGAGTCTCCAACTACCGTGAAAGCGGCTTTTTGAAATTTAACAGCACTGCAATGTCCGTTTGAAACAGTTAGGCTTATATCGTATGTGCCCAGCGAAAGAGGCGTATATAATAATTCCTGGTCTAGCGAAGGAGGCTTAGGGGTAATCATGGTATCAGGTACAGAAGGGTCTGATTCATTATGCACAGTCCATTTGAATTTGTAGAAATTGAATATCCCTTCTGATGGGGTGGGTTCAGGGATGAACCGCATTTCTGTTTTATAACATTGTATTGTATTTTGGGTATTAAAATCCGAAATGGGCTGTATCACAGTAATAAAGCCGGATTTATTTATAGAATCTTTGCATCCATCTGAACTAACTGCGATAAGTGAAACGCCATATTCTCCGGCTTTAACCGGCGAATATTTTTCATTATAATCTGATGTAGGCCCTATTGTGTTATTGCCTCTTACGAGGTTTTTGTCAGCCGAATCTAAAAAGTACCAGGTATATTCTACATTTGGGGCATTCGCGGTATCGGTTTCATTAATAAAATTAGCAGTATCGCCGGCAGCGCACAATTGATTATCATTTGATGAGAAGGCGGCAGTTGGCCCGATAATATTTATATATTCGGGGTAATCTACTGTAATAGAGTCTCCACCACTTTCATGATAACTGAATTCTGCCGGGTATTTGCCCATTTTTGAATAGGTTAAAATGCCGTACAAAGCGCCTGTTAACACGTTCTCAAAAATGCCGCCCGGAAAGTCGAAATTAAAATCAGACCTGGTTTCGGTGCCTGTATCGCTGTAAACTTTAAAACTATTGGCGGCGCATGCATTGTTAAAAGAAGGTGTCAGAAATGGATAGACAAATCCTTTCCGGATTACAGTATAGCTGCATCCAGTGCTAAGGGTAATGGTAAGGGCAACATCATATTTTTTCTTAATGTTTGAATAAATGACAGCAGGCGGGTTTGCCAGCGAGGACGATGACGGAAACCCACCTGGAAATGACCAGGAATATCCAGTTATGGTGTTGCTTCCGGGGTTTCCGATAAATGGCGCAAATACAGCTTTGGTATTGGTAGGTGTAGCTGTAAAATAACCATAAATATCCACGGGAACTGAATCATATACATTCAATGTATTGTCCGCAGGCCCCTTGCAACCGTATTTATTTGTTGAAAAAAGGTTAATGGAATAAGCGCCTGCACCCGGAGGAGTAAAATTTACAGTCTTTGATGTATCTTTTGTTCCGTTAATGATCCATTCCCTACTTGTAATTCCTCCTGTAATGTCTGTGAAACTAACGTTTGTTGACACATTGCAGATTGTAAATCCCGGATTTGCAGAGATTAAAGGGGAAGGTACCGGCAATACGGTTATAAAGGTGTCTTTTTCCAGTGCGGGGCATGCTGAACTTGCCCCAGCCAGGGTTGCCTGCATCTTAATTGTATATTGGCCCTGGGTGGCAAATGCTTCTGTAATCGTATCGCTTCCGTTGACGTAACCATTTCCAAAATCCCATTGAAAAGCAGTGCCTGAAGCTGATGATGTACCGGTTGCTGAGAATTTAACTATTAAAAGAGGACAACCTTTTGTTGTGTCTGCTTTAAAACCAATATTGTTGCACTGTGCTGAGACATTCACGCAAAAAATACCAGTCTGAAAGACCAGGAACAATACAATATATAAAATATAGTGCCCTGGCTTTATCATGATAATTTTGGCCTTTTACCTGAGCAAAGTTACATTTCCTTTTAATTGTATGTATTTCTTGTCAATGCCTTCTGCGGATATTATATAAATATAAACATCCGCAGGTGCTTTTTCACCTTTGAAAGTCCCGTCCCAGCCCTTGTAAATGTCATCCGATTCAAAAACAAGCGATCCCCATCGGTTGTAAACATCCATGCTGAACTGGTTCAACTGGCTTCCGATCACGTTATAGACGGATATTGCCGACACTTTCCAGACATCGTTCAGGCTGTCGCCGTTGGGAGAAAATGCATTCGGCACAAATATCCTTGATGGCAATACCGCACAGGTGAGGTTGGATATGCTGCTGTCTTGCCTGGTTCCGTTTTCTATCGCTATCACACGATAACAATAGGCGGTATCTATGGCATTGTAAACAGAATCATCTGTATAGCTTGTATCGTTTCCGGCCAATCTGGCAACCGTTTTGAACTGGTTGTTCTTTAATTGTACCTGTAATATGTAGTTCTGCACACCTGCCTGCCAGTTGCCATAGCTGTTCCAGTTGAGGGCAATATTGTCTTCATTTATGTTTTGCTTCAGCAATATTGATGTGCCGATATTGCTCTCCGGGCCAAGGTATCCGCATTTGTCTATTGTCCTCACCTGATAAGTATAACTGCTGTCATTTATGTTAGCAAGGTTATCAATATAGGTATTTGAGCGCACAACAGCATAATTGTCAATCCATCCTTTGCTCTTTGAATACCTTCCCAACTGGTATCCTACAAGGCCTTTGAAACCAGATGTGTCCCATTTTAATCCTATCACACTGTTGTTGACTACTGTGGCATAGCGTATATATGGCTGTGCAGTCTGGCGTACATATTTTGCTTTGAGGCAAATGCTGTTGCTGTTTGATACAAAACCGTTTGCATCATTCTTTGCGGCTATATAGTAGCAATAGGTTTCATCGCATAAGGAAGTATCTGACCAGGTCAATATATTCCCTCCCACCGAGTCAATTATTTTAAATGTTCCTCCGCTGTCGGCACGGTAAATATAATACCAGCTTACATTCCAACCGGAATAAGCGCTCCAGTTCAACACGTTTACCGGCCCTGTGTTTGCGTTACCGTTAAGCAATATCGTGCAATGAACAACACTGCCAAAAGAAACCTTGCCACACTGATTAAGGGCCTGGATGCTGAAACAATAACTTGAATCTGACGTATTGATACTTGTATCCCCGTAGTAGGTAAACATCGTATCATTCACATTATTCACAGTATCGGTGACTACCCGAACACCATTTGACAAGCGGTTGATCTTATAGGATTCAAAATGGGATATGTTGCTCCTGTTGTAGCTTATCTGTATGTTATGGGTATCCATTACAGACACATAATTTATGCTCACATCAGGCGGCGGAACGGTATCCTCCACAAATACGGCTTTTTTGCTGATAGTATCCGAGCAGCCCTTATTATCAACGGCAGTGAGCGTTACGACATGCCACCCTTTTGCATAAAAAGTAAAAGACGGGTTTTTTGCAGAACTGGTATCATAAGGCGCAGCTGGATCATTAAATTTCCATGACCATTGCACAATCGAATCGGCAGGCTGTGTCAGGTTATCAAATGCAACCGTTCCCTGGTAACAAATATCTGAATCCGAAACGCTGAAATTTGCTACTGGAACGGCATTTACTGTCACGAGGTTCACCTTTACCGTTGAATCCACGCAACCTTCAATGGTGATTGCCCGCATTTTTACTGTATATAAACCAAAGGCGTAAATCCAATCTATGGTTTTGCCAAAGCCATCAATGGTCCCGCTATTGTCGAAATCCCATTCTGTGGCAAAATTGTACTTGCTTGTGTCCTTAAATTGCACTTTTAACGGGCTACAGCCGGTTATTGCTGAATAGGAAAAGCCCGGCACAGGCATCCGGTATGCCGTAATGGTATCTGTGGTTGTATCTGAGCATCCTCCAGCATTGTAGGATATAAGGCTGGGATAAAAAAACACTGCCTGTCCGGTATCATGCGAAGGGTCGTAGTAATATTTGTGGGTTGATATGGCATTGCTGTCATTCAGGGATCCATCCCCATAATTAAAAACAAATCTTACGGAGTTCTTACTGGTATTTGTAAAGGAAATATCTTGCGTGCCACAAAAAGTCTTTTCAGAAGGTGTAAAAGAGGCCGAGGTATTGGGCGCCACAATAATAGTATCGCTGAAAACGGTATATGGGCATGACCCATGATTGGTGACTGTAAGCGTTGCCCTGTATATCCCCGGTTTGGTATAGGTAAAAACGGGGTTCTGGTCTGTGGAATCATCTATAATGCCATCTCCGTTAAAATCCCACCTCCATTGGTTTGCAGCCTGGGATATGGCACTGAACTGAACAGTGAGAGGCGTGCAGCCCAAAGAAACATCATTCTTTATTATTATATCGGCTGGTATCTTGTATAATTTAATGGTATCCACAAAGTAATCGGTGTGGCAGGACGCCGTGTCATCAAGAGACTGAAGCGTCGGGTAATATATTATCGAATCCAGGCCCGAGTTAGAGCCATTAAGGTCCAGGCTATATAGATGCGAAGGCAGAGCGGGGTTCACTGAATCAATTAATCCGTCACCATACAGAAAAAGGAATTTCTTGACGTTCTTACTGATATTTGTAAAATTCACAAGCAGGCTGTCACAACCTGTATTTTGGTCCATTGTAAATAATGGAACAGATCCAGTGATATTTATGGCTGTTTTCTTAGTTATGGTTTCATTGCAGCCGTATTGGTTGAGCGCTGTAAGGGTTACATCATATTCTCCTTTCCTGAATTGCAGGTACACATGGGATACCGAATTTGAATCAGTGGTAAAAAGGGTGTCTCCGTCCCCGAAATACCATATAAAACCAGTGGCCTGCGAAGCATTTTTTGTTGTGTTTACAAAGGTTCCCACGGATGGCGCACAGAAGAATGTAGGGGTGGTGGTATAAAAATCAGGCTTTGGTAACTGGTAACAAAACCCGCTTACCGTATCGGCATCCGAACACGTAACGCCATTCAGGGTCCTGGAACCGGATAGCATGACATTATAGCATGTGTCGGCATGAAAAACGACCTTTATATTCTTTGAGGTGTCTGAAGGATATATACTGGCAAGGCCAGGGGGGCTAATTGACCATTTAAACCCAAAATCGTCTGACGGGGAATAATTTGTAATATTTACTGTATCTCCCGGGCAAGTGAACTGCCCTACACCAAAATCCAGGGCCGGGCCAACACAGATACTGGCCCCGGGGCCTCCGGCAGTGGGGTATTTTTGCACACAGGTATCAATGCCGTCAATTGTTGATATATTGAGATATATCGCATAACAGCCAGAGTGGGTAATGGTAACCTGGGTGGATGGTGAATTAGGGTCAGAAAATTGGATATATTTCGATTCTTCGTCATCATCGGGGTCAAGGTACCAATGGTACAATGGTGGATTATTTGGGTCATTGGGGAATTTTTCCTCGCGGCCTACGCTTACTGTGGTTGTGAAATTGGGGTTCAGACAGCCGGTATTATCCGCTACAATAACCCTGGTCAGATCTCCGATAATCCTGAAAAAAGCTGGTTTAAACGTATCTGAACTGCAATGGCCGTTCGAAATGGAAAGGCTTACATCATATATGCCCAGACTATCTGAACTATAGGTATCGTTGGCAGATGTGGCTGAATCAGGCAAGCCATAAAAGCGTTCATTTTGCACATGCCATTTGTATTTATAATTAAAGGTCTGGCCTTCGGGAGGTGTTGGATCGGAAATAAGGCTTATCTGAGACCCATAACAATAAATGGGCTTTAATAAAGAATCAAAATTCGATTTTGGTTTGGCTGAAATGATAAAATTTGGGATGTTAGAGGAGTCTTTGCATCCGTCAGGACTGGACGCCACCAGCGAAACACCAAATTTTCCGAGCCTTCCGGGGATATAAAATGTATCATAATTTGATGTTGGCCCTATTTTATTGTTTGTTGCAAGGAGTTTTGTATCTGTTGAATCAAAGAAATACCAGGTATAAGAAACGTTGGACGCGTTTGTAGTATCGGATGTGTTGATTAAATGAACCGTATCATAAATATTGCATATCTGGTTATCCGTGGAATTGAAAGCTGCCCTTGGTCCTAATGCATTCACAAAAAAAGGATAGTTGACTGTGATCCGGCACCCAGGCCCTGTATTATATATAAAGCTCGTACTTGCAGAATAGCTGCCCCCTTCACCATAAGACAGAAGGCCAGGAGGAGGAGGTACCATAGGGTTAATACTAATATAGTTGCCACTTGGGAAGTTAAAATCCCAACTGCCTTTACCGCCCGTTAAATCCCCATTAACGATAAACCCTGTAGCACATTCGGTTTGAAACGCAGGAGACAAAACAGATTCCGCAATGGCTTTTCTATCAATGCTGTAAATACAGCCATCGCTCATGGTAATGGTGAGGGAGGCATCGTACTTTTTGGTCGGGTCTGAGTAAGTTACCGGCAATGGGTACTTCGCCGTATCAGACGACGGACTTCCCCCGGGGAACGACCACAAGTATCCGGTTATTGTGCGGTTTCCCGTGTTTCCGATTTGTGGGGTGTAGGTCCCTTTAATGCCCGATGTTGTCACGGTAAAGGTGGCGCAGATGTCTAAAGGAACAGCAACAACGATCTTCTCAGTTTTATGCACAAAGCCCGAGCAGTTATATTTATTAGTGATATACAGGTTCACATCATAGGTGCCGGGGTTGGGGAAAGTATATTTGAATTGCCTTGCAGTATCCGAATCGCCTTGTATATACCATTTTCTACTCGCCACACCAGGCGTATTATCGGTGAATGTTATTGAAGTAGTGTCGGAGTGTCCAAAGCAATCCACAAATCCAGTGTTGGCGCTAATAGATGGTACGGGTATTGGTAAAACTGTTATAAATGTATCCTTTACCACAGCAGGGCAGGGTGTATTTGACCCTGCCAAAGTGGCGAGCATTTTTATAGTATATTGGCCTGGTGTTGCAAATGCGTTTGTAATGGTATCCCCGCCGTTCACAAAGCCATTGCCAAAGTCCCACTGAAAAGTTGTCCCGGCTGATGAGGATGTGCCAATTGCCGAGAAATTTACGACCAAAAGCGGGCAGCTTCTTGTTAATCCATTTGCTTTAAAATTTATGGCGCCGCACTGTGCAGCGGTATTCCATGGAAAGAGAACGCCACAGACCAACATCAATGCCGCTAAAAAAAAGATGTGCTTATTAAGCATCCCTGCCTTTCCTGAACGCATGAGAAAATTATAATACCTGAAAATCACCCGACCTTTACCATTTTATACACAAAACAACACATTTGCAAGAATCATTGCAAAGCAACAAATTTATCATTTGAGTGAATGAAAATCAATGATATGCAACAAAAAACAAAACCTGTTAATCCATTCTTGTACGACCTATACCTATTCAATTGGATTAACCCTGTAAAGATAATAATAATTTCTTAATACGGGCGGCTTGTGGGAAGAATGGAAAGATTTATTTTTGTTTTTTTCACCGTTTAGTCCTTTAAGCGTAACTTTGTATTTAGAATGATTCTAAATAAAAATGATGAGTTTGTAACCCTTGATAAATTGAGAAGCGGTGAAAAAGCGGTTATCCAGGAGATAATTGATACAAATATTTCCATCAAGCTCATAGAAATGGGATGCCTTCCTGGCGAAACATTGCTTGTGAAGATGACCGCCATCAGCAAAGACCCGATTGCCATTGAAGTATCTGGAAATTTAATTGCGCTCAGGAGGTTAGAAGCACGTTCAATCAGGGTAAAAAGGGTTAACCAGTGAACAAGGGAATAAGAATAGCGTTAATCGGCAATCCCAATACCGGGAAATCAACCTTATTTAATGCTCTTACGGGGCTTAAACAAAAAACAGGCAATTTCCCCGGTGTCACTATAGAAAAGAGTACGGGGTATTTCCAATTAGAAGATGGGAGTATGGCTGAGATCACCGATCTTCCCGGATCATACAGCCTGTTCCCGAAATCCTTGGATGAAACCATCCCTTTCAAGGTCCTGATAGACCCAGTTCATCCACAACGCCCTGACCTGGTGCTTTTTATTGCGGATGCATCCAACCTTAAGCGCAACCTCGTTTTGCTTTCGCAACTTATAGATCTTAAAATTCCCATTATCCTTGCCCTCAATATGATAGACCAGGCCAGGGCCAAAGGCGTGCAGATTGATGTTGGCTGTATGGAAGAGAAATTAGGCCTGCCCATTATTCCCATCAGTGCGCGGAAGAATATTGGGATTGACAAACTTTTGCATCAAATATCATTGGGGGGGAAAACATCAACCCAATCCTTCACCTTTGATGGTCAAACAGAGATTGAAGACCTCAGGCTCTTGCAAACATCCCTTGGGGTAACTACCAGATACAATGCCCTTCTTCATCTGCATCATGGTTTTACAAATAAGACCATGAAACCTGACCATAAAGCGGCCCTCGACAAATTCAGGAGCAGCAATCTTTTTGACTCCGGTTCCCGACAAAGAGATGACCTCCTCAACAGGTATAAACGCATATCTGTTATTTTATCAGAATGTGTAAAGGAAGCCGACACGTCTGCCTTTAAAAGAAGGCAGGAAAAAATTGATGCCATCCTGACCCATAAATTCTGGGGATACATCATTTTTTTTACGGTGCTTTTTTTAATTTTTCAATCTTTGTTCAGCCTGGCAGACTACCCCATGAAAGCCATCATTGCCTCATTCAACTGGCTTTCAGAAAGGCTGGAACTTGCTATACCCGGAGGCGCATTGAACGACCTGGTAAGCAATGGTATTTTGCCCGGACTAAGTGGCATACTGGTTTTTGTGCCTCAAATAGCATTTTTGTCCATGTTTATTGCTATTATGGAAGATACTGGGTACCTGGCGAGGGTGGCGTTTATCATGGACCGTACCATGCGTCGGTTTGGTCTTAACGGCAAATCAGTGGTTCCCTTAATAAGTGGTACGGCCTGTGCAGTACCGGCCATTATGGCCACACGAAACATTGAAAACAAAAAATCCAGGCTTATAACCATTCTTGTTACCCCACTCATGACCTGCTCAGCACGGCTGCCTGTTTATATCCTGCTTGTCGGGCTTGCTGTACCACAAAGAACTGTCCTTGGCATTTTCAATTTGCAGGGACTGGCGCTTATGGGATTGTATGTACTCGGATTTGTTGCAGCAATAACGGCTGCGGCAATATTTAAAATCATTATCAAAAGTAATATAAAGCAATATTTTATTCTCGAACTGCCGGTTTACCGGCTGCCGAACCTGAACACTGTGGCCATCACAGTGGTAAATAAGGTCAAGGCATTTTTGTTTCAGGCTGGCAAAATCATTGTAGCTATATCCATAATATTATGGTTCCTGGCCTCCTATGGCCCTCCGGGAGCATTCCGGAAAGTCGAAGAAAAATATGCTTCGATAAAACCTGAAAATGAGGCCCAAAAACATGCCCTGGCTTTGAGTGAAAAGACCGAGAAGCTGCAAAATTCATTTGCAGGGGACCTTGGTAAGGCCATTGAACCGGTTATCAGGCCATTAGGGTTTGACTGGAAAATCGGGATAGCATTGATTACGTCATTTGCAGCCCGTGAAGTTTTTGTGGGGACCATTTCTACATTATATGGCCTGGAAGGCGAGGGGTCTGATTTTAACCAACTGAGGGCAAATATGATGAAATCAAGGGATCCTGACACCCATAAAAAAACGTATTCCTTTGCCACAATTGTTTCCCTGCTCATTTTTTATGCTTTCGCAATGCAATGTATGAGTACCCTTGCCGTTACCTATAAGGAGACTGCATCATTGAAATGGACCATGATACAGTTTGCGTATATGACCGGGGCGGCATATTTGTTAAGCCTGCTCATATACCAATTGCTTCCGGTAGCCACAAGGTTGTTTTGATAAATAAGTTTTACGAGATTTGTCACTGATATTATGATAAACAGGCTAAAAGATGATAAGACGCTATACGCCGCACTTGAGCGGTTCCTGCCAGCGGGCACTTCTGCGCTATTGCCACAATTGCTGGACGGCTATTCTACCCTGATTAAGCTGAAACCTGCCCGAAAAAGCAAGTTCGGCGACTATCGCCCTTTGAAAAATAAGAAGTATCAGCACCAGATCACCATAAATAATGACCTCAACCCTTATGCCTTTCTTGTGACTTTGTTGCATGAAATTGCCCACATGCATGCGTACGAAAAACATAAAAACAGGGTAAAACCACACGGGGCAGAATGGAAAAGCATTTATGCAGAAGTGTTGGCGCCATTTATCAGCCTCGATTATCTGCCAACCGATGTTTACAACAGTCTTTTGAAACATATCAATGGCCCAACGGCTTCAAGCTGCTCTGACCATGCCCTTTTCCAGGCACTCAAAAAGTATAACCCAGAAAGCAATGGCCTTATGGTTCTTGAAGCATTACCTTTGGGCAGCCATTTCAAATGGCGTAACGGCCAGGTTTTCTTGAAGGAGGCCAAATTGCGCAAACGGTACAAATGCACTGAATTAAATTCAAGGCGTACCTGGTTTTTCCATCCTATGGCCGAAATAGAAAAACTTGATTCTTAAAAAACGTCTTTTGCTGATGAATTGTGCCATGTTCCGGTTGTATTCCCGGCAGTGGAATGCTACGCCCCCTGCTGATATGTTCCGCCTTTTTTTCGGGGCTCAGACTCCCTTCCTCTTGCTGTTTCTCTTTATTTTTCCCTTTATCTCATTCGCTCAGGGCGGTGGCAAGATTGATATTCTGCATGCTAATAACCTGCACGCCGAACACAAAAACGGTGAAGACATCCAAAGATTGAATGGCGCTGTCGTTTTCAGGCAAAACGATGTTACCATGCACTGCGACAGCGCCATCCTCTACTCTGCGCGCAATATGGTAAACGCATTCGGACATATTGACATAAACCAGAATGATACCCTCCATATTTTTGGCGAACTGCTTGACTATGATGGTAACACAAAGTATGCGGTTATGCGACAACACGTAAAAATGACAGACAGGGACATGACCCTGCTCACAGAACGGCTTGATTATGATTTCGCCGCAAAAAAGGCTTTATATACAACTGGCGGCAATATTACCGATGCGCAAAATAATCTCACAAGTGAGATAGGATACTATTTCTCACAAAACCGGGACATGTTTTTCAAAAGGAATGTGGTACTTATAAACCCGAAATTTGTAATGAAATGCGATACCCTGCAATACAATATCATATCGCATAAGTCTTTCTTCCATGGCCCTACCACCATTACGAGCGATAAGGATTTCATATACTGCGAAAACGGGTGGTACAATACGGTGACAAACAAAGCCAAATTCGGCAAAAACGCCTATATGAAAAGCGACAACGAGCTTTTGTATGGTGACAGCCTCTTCTATGACCGGAAGACTTCTTTCGGCAGAGCCCTGTATCATGTAAAGATCATTGATACCGCCGAAAAACTCGTCATTGAGGGACAATATGCCGAACATTATGGGGATATCAGAAAAACGTTCATCACAAACCAGGCTTTTGTAACAAAGGGCCTGAAAGAGGATTCCATGTACATGAGTTCTGATTCTATATGGGCCATGTATGACAGCACGGGCAAATACAGGATTATCAAAGGATACTACCATGCCAAAGTTTACAACAAAAGTTTTCAGGCCATGGCTGATTCTATGGTTTATTCTGCCGTGGATTCAACCCTTGACATGCGGACCAAACCGGTAATGTGGTTTGATACCTACCAGGCAACCGGAAAGCGGATATTGATCCATACCAAAAATAACAAAATAACAAAGGCCGATATATACCTGGACGCCTTTCTGGCCAATGAAGAAGACAGCGTCAGGTTCAGCCAGATAAAGGGCAGGAACATGACGGGGTATTTTGCAAATAACGAACTGTACAGGATAGATGTGGATGGCAATTCGGAGAGTATGTATTATGTGCGCGATGAAAAAAAGGCTTTCATCGGGATGAATAAAATTGCTTCAAGCGACATCATCATTTATGTGAAACACCGCAAGATAAGCAAGATCAATTTTATAAAAGATCCCGATGCCAACATGATCCCTATGAAAGATGTAAACCCCTATGAAGCCCGGCTCCCTGGTTTTATATGGCATGGCACGGTACGGCCAAAAACCAAAGAAGACATTATGCAGCCACCTGCATTAAACATGACCATTAAAAAAAGCAGTGAGGAATTTGGCGAATAAGAACCTGATCGGCAGTAATCAGTGATATGAAACTGTCAGATAGCTGACGGAAAGCTATTGATTGCCATTGCTATCGTCATCATCCCTTATTTCGTGCTTGGGAGGAATGATGGTTTTGACCCTGAATGACATGCCCACATATACATTGACGGAAATATACTGGCTCGGGTAGCCTGCGAGTATATCATCATGAGATTCCCTTATTTCTTTTTTGGTACTCACAGGATACAGAAACTCCACCGGTGCATTATCTGGCAGTACATAATTCTCATTCTCAATATTGGTGATACTGCGATCGAATCGGACCCCGATATGCGCATACTCCCAGTCCCTGATCTTGAAGTTTAGCTGTGCACCCGCGCTGAGGCCAAAATCTAAGGTATTGTATAATTGCCTTAAATTGAAATGCGGATTTTGTGCATAAAATGAATCTACAACGGTAGTAGGTATGTCAGGCGATGTAACAGACTTAACATCCAGAAGAACACCCAGTTGAAAGCCCATAAAAATGCTCACGTTGATCCTGTCATTGTCCTCCATTACAGAGTTAAACCGGAGGAGGAAGGGGATCCGGATATAATCCATATAAACGTGAGATGTATAATTTACATTAGTGTCTGTGCTGCCCGGCTTATAAAAATCAGAGACCAGGCCACTATATTTTTGCCCCACTCCTGAATAGTATATGCCGGTTTGCAGGCCATAATTCTGGTTGAAGTTATGAATATAATCCATTCCGGCCCCTATCCTGTAAGTCTCCACAATGTTTTGTTCGCCGTTTGCATTGTCTGGGTTGTAATCATTAAAATTTTCAACACCCACATACTGCGGCCCTCCCCAGAATTGAATAAAATTGCCCGCCTGTGCCACCACTGGCCCTGTATTTAACAAGACAATTGTACTAAGGATTACTATTGTGGAAATAATTTTTGAAGAGAGCAGGTTCATAAATCAGTTTTTTCGATAACGGCCTACAAAGTTATTTATTTTAAGATAAGACAACTAATATTAGAATAGTGTTTAAAATAACGGCTTTGGCCAACCACAAAAAATCATTATTCTTTGGTAAGGATTTATTTGAAACCCCAGATTAAATAATTAACAGCCGGAGCATATTTTGAAATCTCATTTATATTGCCCAACTTTCGGCCAATTTTAAAGGAGTGGGCTCTTGCCGGGATTATTTCCCGAGTTGGAAAAATGGAAAAAAAAGAACAAATAGATCATATTTATGACCTGATCATGCAGCTTTCTGCAGGGAACCTCGGCTATAGGTCGGAGATCTCGCAGAAGAATGATGAACTTGATGCCATTACAATGGGCATCAATATGCTGGCTGAAGAGTTGCAGACCACCACTGTATCAAAAGATTATCTGGGCAGGATATATAAGGGCGTTGTTGATATGCTTATTGTTATTGGCCCCGATAATATTATCCACGAGGTGAATGCAACAGTTTGTAAACTGCTCAATTACAAAGAAGAGCAACTGGTTGGCGAACAGATAAGCAAGATATTTCAAAGAAAAGATGCCAAAGGCCTTAACAAAATAAATGATGAGCTTGACAAAAAGGGTCATGCATATAATATTGAGAGGGTATTTAAAACCAAAAAAGGAAGATTGATACCTGTTTCCATTTCAGGTTCACTTCTTTATGGTTCTGATGGAAGTATTGATGGAAAGCTGTTTATTGCCAAGGATATTTCAAAAATAAAGAAGACCACTGAGCAGTTGAAGCGAAAAAATGAAGAACTCAATACTTTTATATACAGGGTTTCGCACGACATTAAAGGTCCACTGGCATCTATAATCGGGCTTCTGAACCTTGCAAAAGATGACAATGAAGACCAGGATTCTTTAAAAAGTTACTTTGGCCTGATAGAAACAAGCGCTTCACGGCTTGACAAGGTCATTGGCGACTTTCTTGAGATCGGTAAACTTACACAAAGCCAGATACGCTCCTCTCTCCTTGATTTTAAGGAATTTATACAGGAAATACTTGACAGCCTGCACTATGCGGATAATTTTAAAAATATTAAAATCAAAATAAATCTTCCCCAGCACCATGTATTCAGGACAAAAAAAATACTGCTGAAAGCTGTTTTGCAAAACCTGATTGAAAATGCGATTAAATACGCAAGGAAAGGTGTTGACGAGTCATTTATTGAAATTTCTGTAAAAGAATCGGAAGGTAAATTGATTATCACCGTGGCAGACAATGGTATCGGGATCCCTAAAAATATGCAGGAACACATCTTCAAAATGTTTTATAAAGGTGAGCATGCCAATAGTGGTAGTGGGCTTGGCCTGTATATCGTTAAAACAAGTCTTGATTCCCTGAAGGGGACGATCAGCGTGCAAAGCACACAGAATGAGGGAAGCCTGTTCACTGTTGAGATCCCGGCGCGGAGGGCATAAACACAATTAAGAATCAGGAATTGGAAACAGGTATTGATTAACTTACCAACTCACTGACTTGCCTTGAGCCACGCAAGGATTTTTTCTGTTCCACCTGCATTTGCCTCAATATAAGCAGCCGCCTTTTGTCCGGCTGAACTCACAAATTCATCATCTTTCAATTTAAGAAGGATTTTTTTAAAACTGTCATAATCATCATAAGAAAAAGCAGCTCCGTCTTCCATCATTTCAACAGCTTCTTTAAAATTCGCATATTTTGGGCCAAAAAAAACAGGTATCCCATAAGCCGCAGGTTCCAGCGTATTATGTATCCCTTTGCCAAAGCCACCGCCTATCATTGCCATTGAAGCGTACCTGTAAACATTGGAGAGCATGCCTATGGTGTCAACAATCAAAACCCTTTTGCCAATGGATTCCTTTTCGTCAAACTCTGTATATAAAATGGCATCTTCCCCCCAGGGATCAACGATGTTTTTTAAATGATCTGTATCAACCTGGTGTGGTGCAAGAATAATTTTACCCGGGATAAGGTTTTCAAAGTAAGCCTTGTGAACAAATTCATTTTCAATGGCATAAATACTGCCGCCGGTGAAAGATTTTTCCCCCTTAAGGAACATGTCAAAGGTAGGCAGGCCCCTGGCATGAGAAGCAATATTCCTTACCCTGTCAATGCGGGTATCACCTGCCACTGTTATATTATTGAACCCCACATTTTTTAACAGGGCCATGGATTGTTCATCCTGGACGAAAATATGGTTTAGCGACCCAAGCATTTTTCGATAGAGTACGCCATACCATTTGAAAAAGGGCTGTGATTTTCTGAAAGTTGCCGAAATAAGAATAAACTTGGCACCAGATTCCCGGGTTTCCATGAAATAGTGGTACCAGAATTCATATTTTACTGATATGACAAGTGAAGGCCGGATTATTGCCAAAAATCCTTTTGCATTTTTTTTCGTATCAGAAGGCAGGTAATAGACATAATCGGCATTGGGATAATTCTTTCGCACCTCGTACCCTGATGGTGAAAAGAATGTTATAACTATAATGGCCTGCGGTTTTTGTCGCCTTAGAGCTTCAACCAGAGGCCGTCCTTGCTCAAATTCACCCAATGAGGCACAATGCATCCATATCCTTTCAGCATCAGGAATGGTTTCCTGGAAATCATTTGCTATTTTATTTAAAAGGTTTTCACGGCCCGAAATCCATTTTGCGGCTTTTTCGTTTTGTGCCGCAGCAATATAAACGGCATATTCATAGAGCTTTATAAATATATTATAGAAAAATATGGATATGACGGCAAGCATGGACTATGAAACGGAAGGCATTAAATTAATAATAATACTTTTCCTTCACCCGGTTGTATATCGGGAAATACCAGTCCACCTTAATTCCTAATGTCATATCAAAATGGGTGGTGTTGTCAGATTTCCTTAGGTCATATTCATAATCCACTTCCCTCGTAAATCCCTGGGCTGCTTCAAGCGATACTGAAAAATTGATGCGTTTGTTATTGCTGAAATTCATGTACCCCACACTTTCTGAAAGGGCAGGGCCATACGTGACCCTCTCATATCCATTAAGATAATTTCCGGTAACTGCCGGAGGCTGGTCGCCATTCCAAAAATAGTAAACCTGGTGATACCAGAACCCGGCGCCCCCCATAAGTGTGATACCGCAATTGGGGTTTGGGCCTACGCCACGAATAATCTTCCCCGCCTTCAGCATCGCGAAATGGCCTCTCTCAAATACCTGCACATCCTGGGCCCATTGACCTGCGTTGTCAACAAGAAATCCTGAAGTGGTGACGATGCTGTCGAGAGGGTTGACCTTTACTGCATCCCCGAAAATGTAGTTGTACTCAATGCCAAAGAGCACGTTGTATTTCGTTTTTCTCCAAAATGCGGCACCAACGGTTGAATTACCGCCAAAACTTTTGGCCAGGGTCCCAAAAGGTATATCGAATGAATACTGAAAGCCGATAATGGGAAAGCTTAGTGTACTGTCCTGCATGTCTTGTGCCCTGGTGCTATACGCAGTAATGCCAAGGACAAATGCAGAAAATATTGCACTCAGGATATTTGACTTAAACCTCATTGGGTGCAAAAATAAGGAAAAGCAATATGTTAATGTGCTAATTTGCTTGTGTGATAATTTTGGCTGACGCAAGAAATAAACGGGATTGCAATGCAGATTTGAGCCGCTGAATTGATAACTTTCAAAAAATTATAGACTCCTTAATGGCATAGACAACCATTTTCCACATCTTTACGTCTTTAAAAATAATGAACCGGACGCGTACCATATTGCTTATTACAATTGCTTTTGTTTGCAGTGAAATATATGCAGGCAGTCCAAATCATGTAAGTAATTTCATTAACCATACCGGCTGGAATTTTGTTGAAAACAAGGGACAGCTTGCATCATTAGACATCAGGTATTATGGCCATCAAGGCGGTATAAGTGTCTATTGCAAACCAGGGATTATCAGTTTTGTTTTTACAAAGAAAGAAAAAGAATCAGATCAAATTTCAGAAGCAACCAGTCTGCCGGAAGGAATCCTCCTTCCAAAGGGGGCTGGGGGATTTGGCCGGGATAAACACCAGCAATCAAAAACCACGGTTAACCGCGCCGATCTGACCCTCCTCAATTCAAGCCTTTCCGCCCAAATCGTCGCTACAGACCAACAGCAATACTATGAAAACTTCTATACAACAAGAAATGCTGATTCAGGTATTACCAATATTCACACTTATAAAACAATCACTTACAAATCAATCTATCCCAACATTGACCTTGTTTTGCATAGCAAAGAAAACGGGATGAAATATGAGTTTGTGATTTATCCTGGTGGAAAGGTATCTGATATTCAAATGCAATGGAACGGGCCCGAGGGAATTAAAAAATTAAAAGATTCAAAGATTGAATATTCTCTTGCACTTGGTACTTTCACAGAGTCATCTCCATATACTTTTATACAGGGTGCCCCATTTGTCCCGGAAAGCGCCTGCCCATCCTCAACAAAAATCCCGAGCTCTTTTATTCTAAAAAATAACCGTGTAAGTTTCAAAACCGGCAAATATGACAAAACCAAAACTTTGGTGATAGATCCTACGTTAATTTGGGGGACTTATTTTGGGGGGAGTGGCTACGATGGTGGAAGCGCAATTGCCACAGATGATTCAGGGAACGTATATATAACAGGCGGTACAAACAGCGTATCCGGAATTGCAACAAACGGTACTTTCCAAACCTCTTTTGCCGGTGGCTCAACATATGGTGGCGATGCCTTTCTCGCCAAATTCAATGGAGCTGGCGTGCGCCAATGGTCTACCTATTACGGTGGTGATGCTATAGAAAGTGGCGATGGCATTGCCATAGATAATTCCGGGAACGTTTATATTACAGGAACTACCACCAGTAGTAACGGTATTGCTACAAATGGGTCTTATCAGACTTTTTTGGCTGGGACACAAGATGCTTTTTTGGCAAAATTCAGTAGTTCAGGCGGTCTGAATTGGGCCACTTATTATGGAGGAGGTGGTACTACTTTATTAGGACCGGCAACAAACTCTGGATATGGTGTAGCAATTGATATCTCTGGTAACGTTTATATTACAGGAACGACCAACAGTGATTATGGAATTGCGACAAGCGGAGCTTACCGGACTTCTGTGATAGAACTTACTGATGCGTTTCTTGCAAAGTTCAATGGCAATGGTAAAATCCAATGGGGGACTTATTATGGTGGAACTGAAAATGATGGAAGCCTTGGTGTTGCTACCGACGACCTCGGGGATGTATATATTACGGGTGTTACTGCAAGCCCAACAGGTATAGCGACGAATGGGGCTTATCAAACTTCCTACTATAGCGGTACCGAAGAAGCCTTCCTTGCTAAATTCACCGACAATGGAACGCTACAATGGGCTACCTATTATGGAGTTCACGGCGAGGTTTTAGGCTATGGGGTCGCCACGGATGGCTCGGGGAATGTATATATTACAGGAACAAGCTATGGAAGCACATCTTTGGTTACAACAAGCGGCGCTTACCAGACTTCTTTTGGCGGTGGAGGGAGTGATGCGTTTCTTGCAAAATTCGATAGTAGTGGCAAAACCCAATGGGCTACCTATTACGGAGGCAGTTCTTCTGATGAAGGTGCCGCCATAGCCACAGATGCTTCGGGGAATGTATATATTATAGGAACAACTCAAAGTAATTCAGGTATTGCCACTGCAGACGGATACCAGACCATTTATACTGGTTCTTCTGATGCCTTTCTTGCTATATTCAATGGCGCTGGCGTGCGTCAATGGGCCACCTATTATGGAGGTAACGATGGTTCGGGTTATGGCGTTGCAGTAGATAAACTTGGGAGTGTATATATCACGGGTTCTACTTTTAGTAGTTTAAATATCGCAACCAGTGGAGCATATCAAACCTACATTGGTGGACTTGAGGATGCATTTTTGGCAAAATTTGCCAAAGTTGATAATGATGCAGGTATTGACTCCTTTATAACTCCTGTTGGCAGTTTTTGCGATGACACTGTTCCGGTAATTGTCCGCCTTAAAAATTATAACCCTAATGAACTTGATTCCGTAAAAATAGGCTTATCAATAAACGGGAAATTGTATGGCAGGTATTCGTGGATAGGGAATCTGTTTAAAGACAGTACCATGAATGTAAACCTCGGCAGTATAATATTCCCTCCCGGCTCCGATACCATAAAAGTCTGGACATATGATCCAAATGGTGGTATTGATTCGTTTTCGGGAAACGATACGTCCACATCGTTTATTAATGTACGTCCACTCCCAAGTGCAAATGCCGGTCCTGATACAACTCTTTGTTACAATGAAACCTATACAATGCAAGGCTCCGGGGGAGTTACTTATACATGGCATCCTGCCATTTATCTTTCTTCAGCAACTGATCCTAATGCTTTGGCCATTTTGCCAAATACCGAACGCTATGTCCTGGTTGTGGGCAATAGTTTTGGCTGTAGTGACAGTTCACCTGTTTTATTGAAAGTGCGGCAAAAATTAAAAGTGCAGGCTGCCGTAAGTAGTATCTCTGTTTGCTACGGACAAACAATTAAATTATCTGCTAAAGGAACCGGTGGAGACAGTTTGAATTATAAATATGAATGGGACAACGGATTAAATGGTGATTCTGTCATTGAAAAAGTCTATAAGAGTGCCTGGTATAAGGTAGTACTGCAAGATAACTGCAGCCCAACTCCCGGAACAGACAGTGTATTCGTTACTGTTATTCCTGCCACCAAAGCTGATTTCTCATGGCATCCTACACAAAAGTTGGAACCAGGCCAGGATATTAACTTTTTTAACCAATCTTCAACCGCTTCAAAGTATTTGTGGACATTCGGAACCAATGACAGCAGCAGGATTGTTTCACCTGTTTATTTCTATAAAAATTCGGGTGAATATAAGATAATGCTTGTTGCATATGGTTCTGGCACCTGCCAGAATGACACCGCTTATGAGAACATAATAATAGGAGAACAGGTTATCGTCTTTATCCCCAACGCATTCAGCCCTAATAGTGATGGCATAAATGATGTTTTTGACATATCCGGCACGGGAATAAAAAGCTATACCTTTAATATCTATGACCGCTGGGGCGAGCAACTTTTTGAAGCAACTCCCGGACACACCGGCTGGGATGGTACTTTTAAAGGAGCGCAGGTGCCTGAAAGTATTTACATCTATCAACTGGACGTAACTGATATTGAAGGCCAGCACCATTATTTGAGTGGGAATATAACGCTGATGCGATAGAAGAAAATTGCTGATTTGCCAACTGGCTGACGCAAGATATATTGATCATTGATAATTTTCATTCTTTTACTAAGGCCCAATGCCTGACCCTAACGCCTATTTTTCCCTACCTTTGTCCCATGAATCAGATAAAAATGGTTGATCTTGGCGGTCAGCATGCCAAAATTAAAGACGAACTTGACGAAGCCATAGGCATGGTGATGCAAACCACTGCTTTTATCAAGGGGCCTGATGTCAGGCAATTTGAGGAAGAACTTGCAGATTATATCGGTATTGCCCACGTCATAAGTTGCGGCAATGGCACAGATGCACTTCAACTGGCTTTAATGGCCCTTGAACTGCCTACAGGGAGTGAAGTCATAACAACAGATTTTACTTTTGTGGCCACTGCAGAAGTGGTAAGGCTGTTGGGGTTGGTACCAGTATTGGTTGATATTGAACCGGATACATTTAACATAGACCCAATAAAGCTCATAGACGCCATTACAGACAAAACCAAGGCGATTATTCCCGTTCATCTGTTTGGGCAATGCGCCGATATGGATGCTATTATGGATATAGCCAAACGGCACAATTTGTATGTGATAGAAGACACGGCCCAGGCCATTGGGACTGAATATACGTTTAAAGATGGAACTAAAAGGAAATCGGGGACGATAGGGCATATCGGATGCACTTCTTTTTTCCCATCCAAAAACCTTGGGGCCGCCGGGGATGGGGGCGCGGTTTTTACGAACGATGCAAACCTTGCCAAAAAGATTTCAAGTATTGCCAACCATGGCCAGGGCGACCAGTATTATTATCAGTATATTGGCATCAATTCCAGGCTTGATACCTTCCAGGCTGCTATTCTTAGAGTGAAGTTAAGACATCTGAACGAATACAACAAAGCAAGACAAAATGCCGCTGCTTATTATGACAAGGCGTTTTCGGGGAACCCATTATTGCAAATCCCAAAACGGAACCCATCTTCGACCCATACTTTTCACCAATATACTTTAAAAGTGCTTGAGGGTAAAAGATCAGAACTGGAAAAACACCTTAATGACAAAGGCATCCCGAACAAAGTATATTACCCGGTTCCCATCCATGCCAACAAACCCTACACTGATTCTTGCAGGTACAATATTGCTGCCCTTGAAAGTGCATTGAGTGTTTCAAATCAGGTCATAAGCCTGCCCATGCATACAGAACTTAGCGAAGAACAGTTAAAATATATTTGCAGTACCGTTAATGCCTTCGGACTGTAAAAGAACAAGTTAATTTCAATTTACCCATTAAATCCTTAACTTTAGGGATTTTCACTAATTTTGCACCTTGTTTTTTACAAAAGCTAAATGGCCATACTCAGTATTATTATTCCGGCCTATAACGAAGGGGCAACCATCCATAAGATATTGGATAAAGTTTTGGCTGTTGAACTCATTAGCGGCATTGAAAAGGAAATCATCATTGTCAATGATTGTTCTAAAGACAATACTGCCGGGGCTGTCAATGATTTCATCCGGGAAAACAATCTGACCGATGTGAGGCTTATATCCCACGAAGTAAACAAAGGCAAGGGAGCGGCACTGCATACAGGTATTGAACATGCTACAGGGGATTATCTTGTGATACAGGATGCGGATTTGGAGTATGATCCTGAGGAATACAACTTACTCCTGAAGCCTGTTTTAGATGGGTTTGCCGATGTGGTATATGGTTCCAGGTTTATGGGAGGCAACGCACACAGGATCCTTTTTTTCTGGCACAGTATAGGTAACAAAATGCTTACAGCAGCTTCAAATATGTTTACCAACCTGAACCTGACGGATATGGAAACCTGTTATAAACTCTTCAAAACGGATATTATCAAAAGGCTTGACCTGCGGGAGCCGAGGTTTGGCTTTGAACCTGAAGTTACTGCCAAAGTGGCCAGGGTACCAAAAATCAGGATTTACGAAATTGGCATCTCTTATTATGGACGTACCTTTGAGGAAGGGAAGAAAATAAGTTGGAAAGATGGTTTCAGGGCCATTTATTGTATTTTGAAATATAACCTCTTTGACAAACGAACTTTTAAAAAAAACGAAAATTGGCTGACGCATGATATTTTTTTTGCGCCTCCTTATGAGATAAATAACGACAACAGGAAGAAAAAGAAACATATAAAATGAAAATATCAGTTGTAGGAACGGGGTATGTCGGGTTGGTAACGGGCACATGCTTTGCAGAAACAGGCAATAATGTGGTTTGTGTGGACAACAACAAAGAAAAAGTAAACAAATTACAAAAAGGTAAGATTACTATTTACGAACCTGGCCTTGATGCCCTTTTTGAAAGGAATATCAACCAGGGCAGATTAAAGTTTACCACCGACCTGGCTGAAGGCATTGAAGATGCTAAAATTATTTTTTTGGCGCTCCCAACCCCACCGGGCGCTGATGGCTCAGCCGACCTTAAGTATGTATTGGAGGTGGCAAAACATCTTGGCCCATTGCTGAAAGATTACACCGTTATCGTTGATAAGAGCACTGTTCCTGTAGGAACTTCAGAAAAAGTAAGGGCAGAAATCGCCAAAGGGGCAATCGTTCCATTCGATGTTGTGTCAAACCCTGAATTTTTACGTGAAGGCGTAGCCGTTGACGATTTTATGAAGCCTGATAGAGTAGTAATTGGAACAGGCAGTGAACGCGCAAAAGAACTCATGGAAAAACTCTATGCACCTTATGTCCGCCAGGGTAACCCGGTGATATTCATGGACGAAAGGTCATCAGAACTCACCAAATATGCGGCCAACGCATTTCTCGCTACCAAGATTACATTCATGAACGAAATTGCCAATCTATGTGAAAGAGTGGGCGCCGATGTAGATGATGTACGAAGAGGCATAGGATCAGATAGTAGAATCGGCAAACGGTTCCTTTTTGCCGGGATTGGATATGGAGGAAGTTGTTTCCCAAAAGATGTACAAGCCCTTGGCAAAACATCAGAAGAAAACGGATATGATTTCAAAATCCTCAATGCTGTAATGGATGTAAATGACAAACAAAAGACTTCCCTGCTGCCGAAATTGAATACCTACTTTGAGGGCAAACTTGAGGGCAAAAAGATTGCTTTATGGGGCCTCGCTTTTAAGCCCAATACCGATGATATACGAGAAGCGGCTGCTTTGAACAATATAAACGCCCTGCTTGAACTTGGCGCAAATATCACGGCTTATGATCCTGAAGCGATGGAAAATGTTCAAAACCTGGTAGGCGATAAAATCAAGTACGCCAAAGACCAATACCAGGCCGCAGAAGGCGCTGATGCCATCATGATTATGACCGAATGGCCCGTTTTCAGGACACCGGATTTTGACCTGCTTGCCAAAACGATGAAAAATAAAGCGATATTTGATGGCCGTAATCTATTTGAACCTCATGACATGAAACAAATCGGGTTTCATTATGAATCAGTAGGAAGGATGCCGGTAGTGATGCATTCAGAAGTGGTTACAGAAAAATATTAATTTAAAAATCCAGGGTCAGAAACATAAGAAATGAGAAAGCGAATATTAATTACCGGGGCGGCAGGTTTTTTGGGATCGCACCTTTGCGACAGGTTTATCAAAGAAGATTATCATGTCATTGGCATGGACAACCTGCTCACAGGAAATCTCAGGAATATTGAACACCTGTTTAAACTCGAAAACTTTGAGTTTTACCATCATGATGTCTCGAAGTTTGTTTTTGTACCCGGGCAGCTTGATTATATCCTCAATTTTGCTTCCCCGGCAAGTCCTATTGATTACCTGAAAATGCCCATTCAAACAATGAAAGTGGGTTCTTTAGGCACGCATAACCTACTTGGACTTGCCAAAGCGAAGGGAGCACGCATACTTGTAGCCTCAACTTCTGAAGTATATGGAGACCCTAATGTACACCCCCAAACCGAAGAATATTGGGGCAATGTAAACCCCATCGGCCCACGTGGTGTATATGACGAAGCGAAGCGTTTTCAGGAAGCCATAACTATGGCTTACCACCGTTTTCATGGGGTACAAACCAGGATCATCAGGATATTTAACACTTATGGCCCCAGAATGAGGCTGGACGATGGCCGCGCCTTGCCTACCTTTATGAGCCAGGCCCTGCGAAAAGAAAATATTACTGTATTTGGGGATGGCAGCCAGACACGTTCTTTCTGCTATGTTGATGACCTTGTTGAAGGTATTTACAGACTATTACATAGCGATTATACCTTGCCTGTAAACATCGGAAACCCACAGGAAATCACAATAAAGGATTTTGCCGAAGAGGTGGCAAAGCTGGTAGGAACAGATTGCAAAGTGATTTATGAGCCATTGCCAACTGATGATCCAAAACAAAGACAGCCAGATATAACCAAAGCAACAGAAATCCTCGGATGGGCTCCAAAAGTAGGACGTGAAGAAGGATTGAAAATAACACTTGATTATTTTAAATCTCTTCCTGAGTTTTCTTAGTCTTTAAACCATGCGTCAGCCCATTTTCAAATTGCCTCATTTTCAAATTTTCAAATAGATTTGGGATATGAAATTCTTCGTTCACCCGACTTCTGTAGTTGACGATGGTAGCCAGATAGGTAATAACACAAGAATCTGGCATTTTTCTCATATTATGCAAGGGGCATCAGTAGGCGAGAATTGCATTATTGGGCAGAATGTTTTTATTGCAAATGGCGTGGTTGTGGGCAATAGGGTCAAAATACAGAACAACGTTTCATTATACACGGGGGTCACGGTTGAGGACGATGTGTTCCTTGGCCCTAGTATGGTTTTCACCAATGTCAATAATCCCAGGAGTTTTATCGAGCGTAAATCAGAATTCAGGCAAACCATTATACACAAAGGGGCTACCATCGGGGCCAATGCGACCATTGTTTGTGGCAACGAAATAGGGCAATATGCTTTGGTAGGTGCCGGAGCGGTAGTAACCAAAAGTGTAAAACCTTTTGCATTGGCTATTGGCAATCCGGCCCGGCAAACGGGTTGGGTGAGCCGGATTGGACATAAATTGAACTTCAATGATGGTGTTATGGCCCAATGCCCTGAGACAGGAGAAACTTATCTTCTTGAGAATGGAAATATATCTTTAAAAAGCTAATCAAAAATGGGATTTAAAATAATTGTTACGGGTGGTGCAGGTTTTATTGGAAGTCATTTGGTGCGGCATTTCGTGAATAAATACCCTGATTATTCGATTATTAATTTAGATAAGCTTACATACGCAGGCAACCTTGAAAACCTGAAAGACATCGAAAAAAAAAGCAACTATCAATTTGTAAAAGGGGACATTTCCGATGCGGCTTTTATAAGTAATTTGTTTGAGGAATATAAGCCCGATGCAGTGATTCACCTTGCTGCAGAATCGCATGTAGACAGGTCTATCCTCAACCCTGGTGAGTTTATAAAGACCAATATCATTGGGAGCCTTAATTTGTTAAACGCGGCCCGCAGTATATGGAACAATGGAAGTGGCAAAAACCTCTTTTACCATGTTTCAACTGATGAGGTGTATGGATCACTTGGTAAAGATGGTTATTTTACGGAAGAAACCGCCTACGATCCGCGTTCACCATATTCAGCTTCAAAGGCGGGTTCCGATCACCTGGTGAGGGCATTTTTTCATACTTACGGGTTACCTGTTGTTGTTTCCAACTGTTCTAATAATTATGGGCCATATCAGTTTCCGGAAAAGCTTATCCCTTTAATGATCCATAACATTGTAAATCAAAAATCATTACCGGTTTATGGCAAGGGTGCGCAAACCAGGGATTGGCTTTGGGTATTGGACCATGTATCTGCCATTGACCTGATTTTTCACAAGGGGAAACATGGTGAAACCTATAATATCGGCGGTAGCAATGAGTGGCAGAATATCAACCTGGTACATACAATATGTAGCATTATGGATAAGAAGCTGCAGAGAGAGCAAGGTGAGTCCGCCAAATTGATAACTTTTGTCAAAGATCGCGCTGGCCACGATATGCGCTATGCCATAGACGCATCTAAAATCAAAAATGAACTAGGGTGGGCTGCTTCAATAACCTTTGAACAAGGCCTGGAACAAACCATAGATTGGTACCTTGCCAATGACGAATGGTTGGAACATGTTACATCCGGGGCATATCAGGGCTATTATGAGCGGCAATATGTGGAGAGGTAGGATTTCCAACGATGAAAAAAATACTCCTTACAGGTGCAAGCGGATTTCTTGGTGGTAATTTTTGCCATCTTTATGCAAATCAATTCGATATACATGGTATATACAACGGCCATCCGGTTGAAAGCAAAAAAGCCCCTGCACATCAGTTAGACTTAACCGATCCTGTTGCGGTTCAAGAATATTTTCAAAAAACCAACCCTGATGCCGTCATCCACCTCGCGGCATATTCAGATCCAAACCAGTGCGAACTCCATCCCGATGTTTCCGAAAAAATAAATATAGAAACATCAGAAAACCTGGCTTATTTGTGCAGCGAGGCTGGGATACCTTTTGTTTTTTCGTCCACCGATCTTGTGTTTGATGGCAGTAATGCGCCCTATAAGGAAACTGATATCCCCGCCCCGGTAAATACGTATGGCCTGCATAAAGCGATCGCTGAAAACTCCATTCAAGATATATATACCAATGCGACCATCTGTAGGTTGCCACTGATGTTCGGCAATTCATTTGGAGATAAACCTAATATTCTTCAGCAAATCCTTAAAAAATTGTCTTCCGCCGAAACCCTTAACCTTTTTACGGATGAATATCGCTCTGTCGCATCGGCAAGGGATGTTTGCTCTGGTTTGATTTTATGCATGGATCAGCCCGGTAAAATTTTTCATTTGGGTGGCGATGAAAAGATTTCGCGATATGATTTCGGAAAAATGGTTTGTGAGGTTTTTGGGAATGATAATAAACTGATTGTCAAATCAAAACAAAGAGAGGTGAAAATGCCTGCTGCAAGGCCAAAAGATGTGTCAATGGTTAATGAGAAAGCAAAGAGCATCGGATGGAAGCCTGGAAATATCCGCGACGAACTGGAGAGCGTTAAAAAAGAAATGGGACCGGAAACGATATGAGACATAATATTTTCAACTTTTTAAGGTTTTCCCTTTGCGTCTTTGCGTCTTTGCGAGAGGATTTTTCTTCCGGAACGTTCGGGACAAAGGCGCAAAGATTTGTCATTTTGTTTTTATTGCTTGGTCTTTCTGCAATGGCGCAATCAAACCCTGACAGTCTGGCGCATACGCTTTTATGGAAAATTTCAGGAAAAGGCGCCAAATCACCATCATACTTGTACGGAACCATGCATACAGGGGATGACAGGGTTTTCAGGCTACAGGATTCAGAGATGATCGGTTTTGATTCTGTTGATGAATTTGCCATGGAGATCAATATGGATTCGATTGATAAAAATGCCATGGCTTCTGAAATGAGACTGCCTGACGGACAGACATTAAAACAACTTCTGGGCGATGCCGATTACAAACTGGCCGGCAAATGCCTTATGAAAAGCGCCGGGGTTCCTATTTTCTTGTTGAATACCATCAGGCCTATATACGTCTGGGTATTTATTGCCGAAGGCAAACAAAGCAAAAAGGATGTTTTGGACACTTACTATTTTAAACTGGCAAAAAAAGAAAACAAAAAGATCATTGGCCTGGAGAAGGCTGAAGACCAGATGGAACTATTGATGGGCATACCTATTTATAAACAGGTCGAAATGCTGCGGGAAGGCATAAATGATTATGGTGCCATGAAATCATCAATGGAAGAAACCACCATAGATTATTCTGATGCCGACCTGAACAAACTCCTCAGAGAAACCGAAAGCGATACCAGCATAGGCGCCAATTTTATGGAAGATTTTATAAACAAGCGCAACCGTGTGATGGCCAATGGGATCGAAAGGGTGTTGCGTTCAGGAAAAACATTGTTTACAGCCGTTGGAGCAGATCATTTACCTGGACAAAAAGGGATTATTTCTTTATTAGAAAAAGACGGATACACCGTTACTCCGGTGCTAAGCAAGAATTTTCTGAAGGCAAAAGATGTAAAAAAAAGGGTGAAATATTAAGAAGTAATAGGTGAGAAGTAAGAGGTGGCTTGCGCTTTACTGTGTGGAGGCTAATTATTGATATTGCTTCAATTACCCCCCTAGAGAAGTTCAAAAAGACTTTTCTAGGGGCAAAGGAAAACAATGATTAGGTTGTAAATGAGCTGAACCGTTCCCATTTCGTAAATATTGAAATATTCTTAATTTCATTTGCCCTTCAGAGTTCCATACAAACTCTGAGGGGTTTTTAGTTTAATACACACTTTCAACCCAAACCTCCTTCCCATTCTTAAATTGACCTTCTTCTATTACTGCCAACTTGTACGAAAAAGTGTATTGGCCCGCCATTAGCTTTTCTATAAAGAAATTAGCGCTGTTGTTTCTATAATCTTTTTCAATACTAAGGCCGTCGCGGATTTGAACGCCTGCTATATCTGCCTGTTGTTCGGTGATGTTGTCATACGGGCTTTGGATATGCACGTAGTCAATATCTTTTGAAGCATTCACTACCAGGTTCACCTTTAAAGAATCCCCGGCCTTTAGTTCTGTTTCTTTTGACAATGGTTTCCAGTCCGGCTCAGTTTCTTTCTTCAAAAAGAGGACCTGCTTAGTGATTTTTATTCCTTGAACCTTAGGGAATACCCTGTCAGGCTTTTCATTATACTGCAAAGTTATATTTACCCAGGCAGTTGTATCACTGTCACTGGTTATTCTAATGGTTCTAAGTTTTGGTGTAATTGTTTTTTTATCCCACACATGGTACCAATATCCTGAACCTTGACCGGTTGCGGTATCAAAATGGGCGCCCCCCAACGTTATTTTCGGGAAATTATTTGTTATGACTGAGTCATCGTCATGCAGAAGAAGGGCATATACAGCATCCAAAGTTGCAGTGCTTGTCGTCCATTTGTCCATTTGTCGCCATTGCAACAGCCATTTTTTCATACCTTCGAGGGTCTCCGTTTCCGGGGCAGGGAAACGCATAATGTTATAACCTTCGAGTAGCATGGCCTGGGTTTCAATTTTCTCCATCGTATTTCCAGAATTTTCTTTCCAGTAAACGCCAATCTTATCAGAGTGAACTGCCTGCTTATCAATTTCCCTGAATATTTTTATGTAGATGGTATCCTCTCCTTGGCGGTAGAAAGCTGAAACCAGCGTGGCCCTTTCCAGAAGCGAACGCGATTTATTATTGTTCCAGCCTTGTTGCTCCCAGAAATAAAGTGCTCTTTCACTTTTTAAAGCAATGGGAACAGTCCAGAAAGTGCGGGCGTACAAATAGTTTATAATATCAGGGGTAAGATGATCGTCTTTCAGGTTTTCCTTCTTTTTTATAATATCTTCATAATCGTTTGTCATTTCTTCATCGCAGTATTTAAAAGCCTTTACCGCGATATTATTCAGCCTGTCATAATATTTATCGTAAATATGCATGCCGTACAGTTTCCCAATGCCACCGCATATTAACTGTGTAATGTACCGGCTCCCCTTCATCCCCGGAAACCATGGCCAGCTACCATCCGGCAATTGCAATTGTTCGAGTTTTGTGATTTCGTCACTCATTCTTTGATTTATGAGCACAGTATCAAACATTTGCCCGATCCTTCTATGCATCTCACTTTCCGGGTTGCCGGCCGGCTCTTTTTCCCAAAATGCAAGTAACGCATCCAGGCCAACCTCCTTGTTTAATAGATAGAGTGCTGTAGAATTGGCAAAAAAGCTATTAAATAGCTGTTCCGTTGATCCGTTTTGGTCATCAATTAGATATGGTAATGCCTGAATGGCAAACCAGATAGGATTGACGGTCATTTCCATCGTCATTTTGAAAGGCTTACCAAATTTGTAAGACTCTTTAAAGTGAAATGTTTTGGATTGCTTTCTTTTAATGGAAAAGGGGATTGACCTCGAAACAGCACTAAAATTCGATTTTAAGTTTTTATAGTCAACGCTTTGAGCCGATATTCGGGAATAAAAAAAGGCAAAAAGGATGAAGAATAGACAAGTAAAGTATTTCATTTTGCGGTTTCGTCGAGCAAGATTCCCAATAAAATTACAAATAAACGCAAATTGAGTTGACAACTTTTAAAAAGTTGACAGATATTAAGAAAGTACCCACAAAAAAACCCGGGATTGCGCCCGGGTTTCTTTCTTAAAAAAACAGAGATTTATATATGAGGTATTTACGCGTTATTGTATTTCAATAACCTTGCCAGATTTTGAAGGCTCTGATTTTTCAATGCTGATTTCAAGGATTCCGTTTTTAAAACCGGCCTTAATTGTATCAGCATCTACATTCTTAGGAAGATTGAAACTGCGTTTGAATTTTCCGTAGAAACTTTCTACTTGTTGAAATTTTTCGTTTTCTGCGGTTTCGGGTTGCTTGCGCTCACCGCTTATAATAAGTTTACTGCCTTCCACTTCAAGGTTAATGTTGTCCTTTTCCAGGCCGGGAAGCAAAACATGTAGTTCGAAAGATTTTTCTTTTTCAAGGATATCTACCCGCGGGCGGAAACTGAATTCTTTGTCATACTCAGGAAGTGTTTCAGTAAGGAAATTGTCAACCAGTTTAGAAAAATTCTTGTGGTTGAAAGCATCGGAAATCAGGTTTCCGTTGTTCATAAATTTAACGTGTGTCATTATTTTATTATTTTATTTTTGTTATGCCCCATGTTTCAAATGACATACCATTCCAATATGAATCATTTAAACTGACAAAATGAAGTCTTTCCATGACATAATATGCTATTATATAGATATATAATGAAATTTTGTCCTGACAATGGCGCAATTTGACCGAACAAAAATTCAATTATTGTCACGTCACCTACCTCGGCTTCGGTTGCAACGGACGGAACTCGATAGTTGTGGTGAGGAAATTGTCAGATGTTTCAAGCGCCCTTACAATCTGGAGTGCAACTTCATCTGGTTTCAGCATCTGGTCATGGGGTTTAATGTACGGCGAATTACGAAAAAAATCAGTTTTTGTGGAGCCTGGATACACACACGTTACTTTCACCCCAAAATCACGCAGCTCTTTGTACAAAGATTCAGAAATGCCACGTACTGCATGTTTTGACCCACAATAGGCCGCAACCTGTGCCATACCTTCCTGTCCGGCGGTAGATGATATGTTCACAATATGTCCGTATTGTTTTTTTTTCATTGCGGGGATGATAAACCGGCAGGTATTATAAATTCCGAATACGTTTACTTCAAATAACTCCCGAAATTGTTCGGGTGGCATTTCTTCAAAATAACCGAAATATCCCAGGCCTGCATTATTGATCAGGATATGGATTTCATCGCCCAAGAGTGCTTTCGTACTGTTATAAGCTATTTCCACCATTGGCGTGTTCCTTACATCTGTTTCAAAGAAATGCATATTGTTATGCTCAATATCTGGCTTGTTCATCCCCCATCCTGCCACTATAGCTCCTTTGTCCAGAAGTAACTCTACAAGAGACCTTCCAATCCCTTTATTTACCCCCGTAATGACGGCCACTTTGTTTTTTAAGTCCATAAAAAGTTTATTTATTAATGCATGAGGCCAGATTCCTCTCGCCCGTTCCATTCAAATTTCCCCCTTTCTTCCATAATAATCGTTTGAATTCTTCCATTTGACCTATTTTTGTCCATAAACTTATTCGTTTTTGGTACACTTTTTCATAAAAAACCGTTATTATTTTCTCTTCCAGGCTCTATCATTGGTTGTTTTTATAGCTTTTAACAAATTCAGTGAAGCGGGGATAAATGACGGCGATAGTATTAGTCATTACTATATATCAAGGTATTCATGGCACTATCCCTACTTGTTTTTGGACAATTGGGGCAAACCTTTTTTTATTTTGCTGAGTTCTCCCTTTGCACAGTTAGGTTATGGAGGCGTGCAGTTCTTTAATATTACCTGTGCAGTAATATCTTCCTGGTTTTGCTATAGGACCGCAGAAAAACTGGATATCAATTGGGCCTATGCCGCGCCGGTATTCCTGTTGTTTACACCAGTCTATCTTTCGGCCGTTCCGTCGGGACTTACAGAAATCCTGTTCGGGTTGGTTTTTATAGTTTCAATTTATTTAATGGTTGATAACAAATATATTGGATGTGCATTTATCATTTCATTTCTACCTTTTTGCCGCACGGAAGGGATACTTATTATACCCGTTTTTGGGCTAATGATGCTTATTGGAAAGAAGTTTACAGCCATTCCTTTTTTATTGTCTGGTTTTCTGATTTATTCAGGCATCGGTTACTTTTATTACAAAGATTTTTTATGGATATTGCATACAAATCCGTATCAGACCATCAATGTGTACGGACATGGCACACTTGATTTTTTCTTTAAATCACGTAGCGCGATTTTCAGTGATCTTTTGGGAACGGTTTTTGCCATTGGAGCAGTTTTCCTTGGATTTCGCCTCGCAGAGGCCATCAGAAACAAAAATATACCCATCAACCTGATAATCGAATGCCTGGTGATATGGGGTTCCTTTATGGTATATTTCACGGCTCATTCTATATTCTGGTATAAGGGATGGTTTGGTTCTGCCGGCATGTGGAGGGTGATGGCGGGGATTGCCCCGGCATTTGTTTTGGTTACATTGATAGGATTTAATTTTGGGATTTCTCTTTTCAGGAAAATAAAATGGCTTTATTATACCATCTCCATAGTCCTGATCACCATAATCATTGTTCAATCCATCCATAAAATCCATCAACATCTTTATGAAGGGAAAATAGCTGTGAGGGATGCCTGCAACTGGGTAAAACAAAATAATCTCCAGAGCCGGAAAATCTATTATTCTGAGCCTTACACCAGAATGTGCTTATCGTTAAACCCTTACGATACCCTGAAATCCGAGGTGCTCATGTACGTAGATCATAGCAATGTAGGCAGCGATATGCCACAAAAAAGTATCATTATCTGGGAACCGGGCCTGGGGCCAAATGAAGACGGTTTACCCTTAACCAGGCTTATCTATAACCCCCGGTTTCTTTTGCTGAAGAAATTTGAAACGGCGCATGATATGGCAAAAGGCCAGAAATATGCGGTTTACGTTTTTGAAAGGGAGTGAAGGGAGAATCTTGTTCCCTTACTAATTTATTGGTAAATAAACCTGGTCAGGCATGCATTGCAAATAAAATATTTTCCCTTCATTTGGAAATTCAAAAACTTTCCCCGTACCTTTGCAACGGAATTACAATAGCGTAATTCAGATTTTACATTTTGCAGCTTATCAAGAAAGGCAGAGGGATTAGGCCCTGTGAAGCCTTAGCAACCCTGTTACAGATAGTTTCTGTGGCTGAAGGTGCTAAATCCTACCTCCGGATTCAAAAATTGGAGGTTAGATAAGTAGAACGCTATATGCCCACAAAACAATTTTATTTGATTTCCTGGCAAATACGCTCTCGCTTGTCGGGACGTGTTTACCTCATCCCTACCCTTCTCCTTTAGGAGAAGGAAAAAGGACGATGTTATCGTCTCACTGGAGAAAGGATAGACAATTCTCCCCTCTCCTCAAGGAGAGGGTCAGGGTGAGGTCTCCAACGCATTTCTTGCCCGGCTGCATATTTTTAACTTTTTAAACCTTTAAAAATTAACAAATTATGCAAGAAGAAACCAGAATCTTAAACAGCATCCCGGTTGATCCGCTCACCGGGGCTATTTCAACCCCTATCTACCAGACTTCCACTTTCGAGCAGGAAGCGCCAGGTGTTCACAAAGGCTTTGATTATGCCAGGAGCAACAATCCTACAAGGAAAGTACTGGAAGACCTCGTAGCAACGCTTGAAAACGGCAAGGCAGGCTTTGCCTTCGCCAGTGGACTCGCAGCCATTGATGCAGTGATCAAGTTGCTCAGCGCCGGAGATGAAGTATTGGCAGTGGATGATATCTATGGCGGTACCTACAGGATTTTTACCCATATCTATTCCAGGTTTGGGATTAAAGCAAACTATGTGGATACCAGTGATATTAACAATGTGATTGATAACATCACCCCAAAAACAAAGTTTGTCTGGATTGAAACACCAACAAATCCTACATTGAAAATATCAGATATTGAGACGATTGCAAAGATCGCGCATCAGAACGGCGCCTATCTTGTGGTTGACAATACATTTGCTTCTCCGGCCTTGCAGACCCCTCTTGATCTGGGTGCTGATATCATCATACACAGCGCCACAAAATATCTTGCAGGCCATAGCGATGTGATAGCAGGTGTGGTAGTTGTGAACACGCAGGACCTTGCTGAAAAAGTGAAGTTTATCCAAAATTCTTCAGGTGGAATACTCGGCCCATTTGATTCATGGTTGACCATCAGAGGGATAGAAACACTGACTTTAAGAATCCAAAAACAATCAGAAACCGCGCAGAAATTAGCAGAATATCTCCTTGAAAATGATGCCGTTGATACGGTTTTCTATCCCGGTCTTGCAAGTCATCCAAATCATGATATTGCCAAAAAACAACAGAAGCTATTTGGCGGTGTTGTCTCTTTTACATTAAAAGAAGATACCATTGAAGCTGCTGAAAAAGTAGTGACGACAACCAAACTTTTTCATCTTGCTGAAAGCCTTGGCGGCGTAAAGAGCCTGATCTGCCACCCGGCGCAAATGACCCATAAATCCATCCCGGAAGAAACAAGGATTGCAAGTGGTGTAAAAAACTCACTTATAAGGGTTTCTGTAGGTATTGAACATGCGGACGATTTGATTGAAGACATCAAAAATGCTTTGCAAAAAGTAAGTGTAGGAGCCGAAGTAAAAAGCTAATATAAGTGTGTAAAAGTGATCGGTGGGGACACCGGCCACGGACATTAATAACTTGAATTAAAAAACAAATCACAATGAATTTAATGTGGCAGGTGACGACATCGGTCACGGAAAAAAGGTAAACGGAAATTATTCACTCTTTAAATTATTTATCACGATGAAAACAATTATTAAAACAATTGCAAACAGAAGTCAAAGGGGCTTCTACCATTTTTATCTGACATGTTTCTGCCTGTTTATGTCTCTGGGCGTGAAAGCCCAGACAGCAGCATATACCTTGCATGTTTTGTATATCGGTAACAGTTTTACCTATACAAACAATCTACCGGCGCTTGTTGCCGGACTG
>Ga0206844_10022_pt2 | contig 55196 bp, 49 predicted proteins | sample Alteio_BWOrgCont_22_FD_152907 | JGI IMG/M metagenome (GOLD analysis project Ga0206844, IMG submission 152907) | Enriched cells from forest soil in Barre Woods Harvard Forest LTER site, Petersham, Massachusetts, United States -... | ecosystem: Environmental > Terrestrial > Soil > Temperate forest >...
ACGAATATTACTTCGTTATTATCTATTTTACAGAAGATAGAAAAGCGTGTAAACATAAGAATGCGGAACATTGGAGCGAAAGGAGCGCGTGTGCAGATTGGAACGAGAATTGTGATTCTTGGCTTCATGGTGTTGTCAGCGGTCTTCGTCGGATGCCATTCCGGGAGAGAAGTAAAGCCGGTGCAGAATGTATCTATACTCCCTTCTCAAACGCCGATCAATTCAACGGCAAGCCGGGAACCGTCGTTGCGCGGCAAGGACTACAAGGAAGTGGCGGAGGTTCGCATGGTGCACTTTGACTTCGCCAAATCCACGCTCGATGCGGAGAACCGCGATATTCTTAAGAATAACTATACCGTAATGGCTCGTCATGCCGACTGGGAATATTTAATTGAAGGCCGCTGCGATGAACGCGGGACGGAGGCCTACAATCTTGGACTTGGGCAGCGACGGGCGACGGCGGTGCGTCAATACTATATCGCGCTGGGCGCCGACGGCCGCCGCATAGCGACGATCTCTTACGGCAAGGAATCCCCGTTATGCACGGAGCATAATGAAGCCTGCTGGTCCCAGAACCGCAGCGCCGCGAGCAAGGTGCGCGAATGGGATGAAGCGCCAAAGTCCATCTAAGTCAGAGCCGGGATGCCTCAGAATGACGACCAAGCGTCAGACATCCAGTTTATGGACTCCGATGGACTTATGGATCGTTCGGGCGAGCCGTTATTTAGCCCGGGGACGTTTGATTCCATTAAGAGAATTTGAGCGGTTGTCGAAGGACGCTTTTCTGATGCGTGGGTTTCTGAATAAGTTCGCCCCGTTTTTCAGGGAAGAGCAGAAGCCGCTGCTTCGGCGTTCATGGCAGCGGTGGATTCAATGGAAAAAAGGTCGGGAAAGCGTGTGGGATGGGCGCGGGGGATAAATTGCTGATGGAAGTGGGGCAGAATCTGCAGGACAATTTGCGGTCGATGGACGTGGCGGCGCGTCTGGGGGGAGATGAATTTGCCATACTCTTTCCGCAAATCGGCTCCGCGGACGGTCGTTCGGCCGTCGAGAAAATTCACGGCAAACTGATGGAATGCGTGCGGCGTCATGCATGGCCCGTCAGCGTCAGCATGGGCGCGGTATCTTTTTTGGAGTCGCCGGTGAGCGTCGAGGAAATGCTTAACAAGGCGGATGCGCAGATGTATCGCGTGAAAAAGTCGGGGAAAGCGGGATGGATATTTGACGTGAATATTTCGGCCGTTTGATCGTGGCGTGGTAGCCGCGCTGTTTATTGATCTGGCGCCCCTGGTCGCAATCGCCTGGTTCCGACTGCTGGCCGTCGCATTCAACGTGGAGCATGTGAACGCGACCGCGATAGCATTGGGACTTTTTGTGTGGTTGGTCTATACCTCCGACAGGACGCTTGATGTCCTGGCCATGAAGCGGACAAAAGACCGTTCCGGGAACACGATCGAGTTTGGCATTCTCTTTGCAACCCTTTTTGCCTTATTCGGGACGGATGTCTATCTCGCCTTGAAGTCTGTAAATTCACTGGTCCTGATTGCGATTGCTCCCGTGTTTCTTGGCGTGGTCGTCTATCTTGGAATCGTCCATGGGCGCGCCGTCCACATGAGCAATGACTGGCCGCGGGAAATTCTCGTCGGTGTTTTATTCGCGCTGGGATTTAGTCTGCCTATCGCCGCCTTAATGGCGCATCGCGAACGATTACTGCTGCTGTATCCTTTTTTAGCGGTACTGGCGACCTTGAATTGCTGCGGGGTGAAACGCTGGGCGTCGCTTCATCCGCAGTCTCGACACAAGTTGACGCGATGGATTGGCGAGCACTTAAATCGTCTTGGTTTTGGACTCGCGCTTGCGGCAGGTGTTCTGCGCATGGTCATTGGCGGGCCTGTTTTACTTGCCATTGTCATCAGCGCGAGCATTCTGGCGCTATTGCCCGTTCTTGGGAAAAGGTGGACGCGTCAGGCCTGGTACATGGCGGCCGATATCGCGCTTTGCAGTCCACTCCTTTTGCCCGTGTTCTGGAAATGAACTGTGACAAGATCGCGCCCTGGTACCGGTGGCTGGAATACGCCACCTTCGGCCCCTTCTTATGGCAATGCCGTTGCGCCTATTTAAGCGACATGGGTCAGGCCCGCCGAATTCTAGTGGTGGGCGACGGCGATGGGCGGTTCCTGCAGGCACTTCTCAAACACAACACGCACGCACGCATCGATTGCGTGGACAATAGCCAGGCCATGATAGCCCTCGAACAATCGCGCGTCCCCGCCGCGGATTCACGACGCGTAGCGTTTTATCACGCGAACATTTTAGACTGGACAGTCCCTTCGGAAACGTACGAACTCATCGTCACGCATTTTGTTCTGGATTGCTTCTCGCCGGCGGAGGTATCCGCATTGATTTTCAAAATCGCCGCCGGCGTCGCCCCCGGGGCGCGCTGGGTGATTTCTGAATTCCAGGTCCCCGCACGATCCCCGCTCCGTCTTCTGATGTCTACGGCGATCGCCATCATGTATCGCTGGTTCCGCTGGACCACGGGCCTCAAGCCGCAGCAATTGCCTTCGCACGAGTCACTCATGCTCCGCCAGGGATTTCAGCCGGAGCGCCGCGTCGACCGATTGGGCGGATTTCTGACGTCTCAGCAATGGGTGTTCGCCCAAATAAAACATTGAATCCTTAGACGGACGCAATGTCGTGCTGCACGAATTCGCGCATCAACTTTGAGCGTCCGATGGCCATGCGGCAGCACTACCCGGCCATTTTTGAAGAATTGAAAATGTTTTATCATCAAGATCCGCTGCAGGCCGGAGCGGCGCCGGCGCCACATCCAAATCCATAAGTTTGATAAAATGATTTCCGTCGCGAACATTGTTGACATCGACACTGCAAAGGTATTGACATAAAGCGCACCAAAAACTGTACCACAACTTTTGGAATCTGTACTTTTCGAAGCCGAAAAACGTATTGATAACTAGACAATTTCGGCGGGGTAGCTCAGCTGGTTAGAGCGGCGCCTTCATAAGCGGTCAACTTGGGGTTCCGAAGGCTTCCGAAGAGTACGGATACCGTCTGAGACAGGCTTCCCACCTTACCGACCAATACCGATCGATCCTGCTAGAAACCGCACCACAAACCGCACCACATGGTTATTAATAGATGCTAACCTCCTCGTTAAAAAGCGACCCCCAAAGTCGACGTCTAGTGCGTTTTTACACGTCGTAGTTTCCCCTATCCGTAATATAGGCCTGTCCTGATGGACGGGACCATGTTTCCGTCGTACGATACCTATGCGTGAAAAGTGGGATAATGAAAATTATAAAAAAATCATTCCGAGTTGTCGGCGTCGGGGCTTCTGCCGGCGGATTAGAGGCATTCACCCAACTGCTTCGACCCCTTCCGCTGGATACGGGAATGGCATTTGTGTTGATTCAACATTTGGATCCCGCGCATAAAAGTATGCTGACCGAGATACTCAGCCGTGCGACTCGCATGCCGGTCCATGAAGTGAAGGACAACATGACGATCGAGCCGAATCATGTCTATGTGATTCCTCCGAATGCTCAAATGAGCATCGCGCGCGGTATCCTGCATATTATTCCGCGTAATACCACATCCAGAGATTTGCACAAACCGATCGACCACTTTTTGCGATCGTTGGCCGAGGACAAGGGCCCTCTAGCGATTGCCATTATTCTGTCCGGTGGGGATGGAGACGGCGCACAGGCGCTTGATGCCATTAAGTCCAAAGGCGGCATTACCATCGCGCAGGATCCTTCTTTAGCCAAGTTCAACAGCATGCCCACGGCGGCCGTAAAGACGGGGCTTGTGGATTTCATCCTGCCCGTGGATCAGATCGCCCTTGAGTTGATAAAAATCGCGCGCCAGCCGGCGGCCACCCGAATCCGCAATGCGTCAGAAGAAGAACCCCTCCGGTATGACGAAAGTAAATTGGCGACTATTTACGCCCTGTTGACACGCGATCGGGGTGTTGATTTTACCCACTATAAACAAACCACCATCCGACGGAGGATTCAACGACGGATGCTTCTTCAACAGGCTCGGACGCTCAAGGACTACATCAAAATTCTTGAAACGAATCCCAAGGAAGTGGGAACGCTCTATGACGACTTGCTGATTCATGTCACGAGTTTTTTCCGAGATCCGGACGTATTTGTAGCGCTCAAGAAAACGATGTTTCCGCACATTATGAAGAATCGGTCTTCGAAGGACATGATCCGCATTTGGGTGCCGGGATGCGCGACCGGCGAAGAGGCCTATTCCATCGCCATTTGCTTGTTGGAGTTTCTGGGCAACCGCGCTTCCAAGACGCGCATTCAGATATTTGGCACGGATATCAGTGAAACGGCCCTGCAAAAATGCCGGGCGGGAATTTATACGACGCAAGCCTTAAGTCGCGTCTCCGCGCAACGGCGGCGACAGTTTTTCGCGCCCGTCGCCGGCGGTTTTCAAATCAACAGGGCGATCCGCCATCTCTGCGTGTTTTCCAAACAGAATGTTGCTAAAGATCCACCCTTTTCCCGATTGGACTTAATCAGTTGCCGTAATCTCTTGATTTATCTGGGCACCGTTCTGCAGAAACAGGTGATCCCCATTTTTAACTATGCGTTGAGGCCTTCCGGTCTTTTGCTTTTGGGTAAATCGGAATCTCTCGGCATATTCCCCGATCTTTTCGAACCTTTCGATAGAAAAATGAAGATCTATTCAAAAGCCATCGCCTCAGTTCGGCCACGCGTGCTCTTTAGCACCACGGATTATCCCATGGAGGCGCTCACGCGAGTGAACCCCTTAGTTGTGGACGCCAGTAACATTCCGGATATCCAGAAAGAGGCCGATCAATACGTCCTAGGAAAACGCGCTCCGGCCGGCGTCATTATCGACGAGGCCATGAATATCGTTCAGTTTCGCGGCGCGATCGGCCAATATTTAGAATTGGTGCCGGGTGCGGCCAGCTTTCATCTTTTCAAATTGTTGAAGGAAGGCCTTCTTCTAGAGCTGCGTCCGGCCATTCTGAAAGCCAAGAGACTAAACATTCCGGTCAGGCAATCCGGTTCCCGGGTCACGCATAACGGAAATTTAAAAAATGTCACGATCGAAGTCGTCCCGCTGCATCGGTCGCCGCCCAACGCAAAGCACTTTCTCATTTTGTTTCAAGAAACGCCGATCGTTTTGCCGTCTTCGGGAAAGAAGGGCCGTCTTGTCCTGGGCGGTAAAAAGACCGCGGTACTGAAAGCGGCCGTCCAGGAGAATTCCCGGCTGAAGCAGGAACTGGGGGCGACGAAAACCTATTTGCAGTCTGTGATCGATGAGCACGAACGGATTAATGAAGAGCTTCGTTCCGCGAATGAAGAATCATTGTCGAGTAACGAAGAATTTCAAAGCACCAACGAAGAACTCGAGACGGCAAAGGAAGAACTTCAAGCCACCAATGAAGAAACATCCACTTTAAATGAAGACCTGCACAACCGCAACCTGGAACTAAACCGCGTCAACAGCGACCTGATGAATCTCATGAAAAGCGTGGACGTTCCGACCATCATCCTCGGGAAAGACCATCGCATCCATCGATTGACCGCGGCGGCGGAGAATGTGCTGAATATGACGCCCACGGATATCGGCCGCTCGATTCATGATTTGAAACTGACGGTTTCGGGAATCGATTTGAAGGGATTGATCGATTCTGTCTTGAAGACATTCGCGCCCCAACAGCGAGACATTCAGGATGTAAAAGGACATTGGTATAGCCTGCGCATCCAAGTTTATAAGACATTGGACGATATCATCGACGGCGTGGTGCTCTCTTTTACGGACATTCAGATGGCCAAGGAACATCAAAGCAAGGCGGCGGCCTGGACGGAAGACCTTGAGCGAAGGGTCAAAGAGCGGACGGAAGAGCTGGCGAAATCCCAAAGCGCTCTCCATCAGTCCGAAAAGTTGGAAGCGGTCGGGCGTCTTGCAGGTGGCGTCGCGCATGACTTTAACAATTTAATGACGGGAATTCTGGGAATGACTCAAGATGTTCGAGAAGCGCTTGGAGAAGCGAGTCCGCACCGAGGAGATTTGGATGAAGTGATCAACGCGGCAAAAAAAGCCATGGGAGTTACAAAGCAACTGTTGGCGTTTGGCCGGCGACAAGTGTTCGATCCGCGCGTATTGAACATCAACAACGTCATCGGGGACATGAACAAACTTCTCATGAGACTTCTGGGCGAAGACATCGAACTTGTGTCGACGCTTGAGCCGCTTTTGGGAAGTTCCAATATTGACCAGAGCAGTATTGAGCAGGTCATTTTGAATTTATGCCTCAACGCGCGGGACTCGATGCCCAAAGGCGGCAGAATTACGCTTCAGACCCGCAATATCGAAATTCCCGAAGCGCTTTCTAAATTCGGGAAAAACGATGCGCGAAAAATTCTCGATATCCCCATGGGCCCATACGTCCTGCTGAGAGTTACCGATGAGGGCTTAGGCATAAACCCCGAGGTCATGACCCATATTTTTGAACCCTTTTTTACGACAAAGCCTGATGGAAAAGGAACCGGATTGGGACTCGCGACCGTGTATGGCATTGTCAAACAGTCGGGTGGCGGTGTGACGGTTAACAGTACTTCAGGGCAGGGAACTTCATTCACAATTTATTTGCCGCGCTTGGATGCTATTGTGCCCAATGATCATCCGACAGCGGATTCGCAAGAAGTCGTCGGAGGATCGGAAACGATCTTAGTCGCCGAAGATGAAGAGATCGTGCGGAAGGTCGTCGTCCGCGCGTTGCGCAAAAAAGGCTATGCGGTGGTACATGCGACCAGTGGCAAAGAGGCGCTTCGGATCAGCGAAAAAATCACGGATCCGATTCATCTTTTATTAACCGACGTGATCATGCCGGGCATGAACGGCCGTGAACTGGCAGAGCAGCTCTTGCGCAAGCACCCCCACTTGTCTGTCCTTTATATGTCCGGGTATGAAAAAGAAACGATTGCTCAGCGAGGAGTACTCGAACCCGGAATGGCGTTCATTGAAAAATCATTTAGCACGGAAAAGCTTTGTCACAAAGTGCGCGAGGTCTTGGATACGGACATGAAAAAAGAATCCCATGTCTAAAATGCAAAGACACGATTTGGACGATTGCGATGAGGATATCGCGCAGCTTTATCTCAAGTCCGCCACGGATCAAATCAAAAAACTAGCGGCTGCCGCGCAATCCAATACCATGGCGGAGGTGCAGCGGTTCGCGCATAAGCTCGCCGGATCGAGCGGCTTTTTAGGCCTGAAAGAAATGGCAAAACTCTTGAGTGAATTGGAGAAAGCCGCGGACCGTCATGACTCAAAGGAAATTGTCCGGCTCCTGAGCCTGGTTAAAGAGGAATTTGCACAGGTCCGGCATCATCGGTCATCACGCCAGTCTCAGGCTAAGAGTGCGCAGCCCGTGCCGACCATCTTTGTATCAAAAAAAAGATTCAAGGTCTTTCTCGTGGATGATCACCCGATAATTTTGGAAGGGCTTGTGCGCCTCTTAAATATTCAGCCGGACCTCAATTTTTGCGGGCAGGCTACAACGGCGCACCAAGCGTTAAAAGTGATCACAAGGCTCAAGCCGGATCTCGTTATTTTGGATATCACATTGGCGGGTTCCGATGGGATGGGGCTTATCAAAGACATGAAGCTCCGCTCTCTTAAATCATTCATCTTGGTTCTATCGATGCACGATGAAGCGCTGTATGCCGAACGTGCGCTGAAAGCCGGCGCCAAGGGTTACATCATGAAACACCAAGCGCCCAAAGAATTATTAAAAGCCGTCCGCGGTATTCTCAACGGCGAGATTTATCTGAGCGAGATTATGAAAGCCAAAATGCTTCACAAGATCGCGGACAGCAGCGTGAATGAAAAAGCGCTCCCCGAAGGGTCATTAAGCGATCGCGAACTGCAAACATTCCAGTTGATTGGGCAAGGCCGCGGCACGCGCGAAATTGCGGCAGAGCTCAACATTAGTGCGAAAACCGTGGAATCGTATCGTGCCCATATCAAAGTGAAAATGAATCTCAAAAATGCCCATGAACTCACCCAGCACGCGGTGCATTGGGTCGAAAGAAAACACCTCAACTAAGCCATTCTGCTTAGGTATATTCGCACAGATCACATGGGACTTTGCACGATAAAGAATATAGTGCACGTCCCTGATAGACATCAAAAAACCATCCGCTTAGAATTGTTCTATGTTGCACAACTTTTTAGCGTGATAGACATTAGTCGATCGTCCATGGACCGTAGCCGTCTGCGTTTCAAACGTATGCGAGATTACGCCGAAGCGATTGTCCAGACGGTCCGAGATCCGTTGGTTGTTCTGGATACCGATTTAAAAATTAAATCGGTCAATCAGGCCTTTTGTGAAATGTTTAATATCGCGGCTCTCAAAACAAAAAATCGGTTGATTTATGAGCTAAGTAGCGGTTCCTGGAAATTTCATCGCCTCCGCTCCTTGTTGACCGATTTGTTGGCACAAAAGTCCGCGAATCCGCATTGCGAGGTGAATTCTTTTTTCACTGGGAAAAGGCATCTCACTGTGCTATTAAATGCGCGCAAGATTCATGGCATTAGCGCCGCGAAACCCTTGATCCTGCTGTCCATTGAAGATATTACTCAACGCAAGCGCGCCCAGACTACGCTTGAGAAGTTAGTCGAATCTTTTAAACAAGAGTCTTTGACGGATCCTCTGACCGGATTGTATAACCGTCGAGGTTTTTTAACCTTAGGCACGCAGTTCCTAAAGATCGGTCGGCGTTTGGGGAAGAGCATCTTCGTGTTGTTTGTGGATGTCGATGCGCTGAAACAAATCAATGATCATCAGGGGCATGCCAAGGGCGATCAAGCGCTCATCAAAACATCCGATATTCTAAAAAAGACATTTCGTCGGTCGGATATTGTGGCGCGTATCGGCGGCGACGAGTTTGCAATCGTGACAATTGAAGCGCAGCCCGGAACCATGTCAACTCTTATGGCCCGCCTCAACCGGCACTCCACACAAGCGAAGACCAATTCATCCGTGTCTTTTAGTGTCGGTGCCGCGCATTCCGGAGCAACGGATATTTCTTCAATTAATGAACTAATCGCGATTGCGGATGCTTCCATGTATAAAGAAAAACAGCACAAAGTGATTCCAATACTCTAGGGTTTCAACCTACTGCAGTCCTAGTGCTTTGAAGGACGCTGAATATAGCTCGTTCCCCCGATAGGCAGCACAACATTAACGCTCTAAAATATTCGAATGACAAAGGAGAACTCATTGGCTATCGCATTTTATATGTGCTGGGTAGTTTTTAACCTTCCTCGCGTTTTGATCCGTAACATCGCATCTCGACGCAATTGATGGGGAAAGCCATTCGCATAAGCGAAGGATTTGACGGCTTGGCGGGGATTGCTCTGAATATGCGCTGGTCCTATGTCAACACGCTGCGGCGGCCCCGGGAAGCGAGTGGTACGAACGGCATGCCGGTTCCGCTGGAAGAAGCGCAAATTTTGTGGCAGTGATGAACTCCACTCGCCCGCGAATTCTGACGATCAATGGTGGGTCATCGAGCATTAAGTTCGCTCTGTTTGAAGTCGGGACCCCGCTGCTGCGGATCCTCGAGGGCGGCATTGATCGGATTGGATTTCCCGAGGCCGCGCTCCGGGTCAAAGGCCTGAATGCCGCAGATAACGTTTCGCGGTTGGTGGCGGCGCCGGATGGGCAGGCGGCAGTGGACATTCTCGTGAATTGTATCGAGGAGAGCAGCGGGCGCGCATCCCTGACCGCCGTCGGCCATCGCGTGGTGCATGGCGGGCCAAAGTACAGCGGCCCAGCGCGAATCTCCCCGGCGATGGTGGCCGATCTCTGTCAGATCAGCGCCTTTGATTCGGAGCACCTGCCCGAAGAAATTCGCCTGATTGAAGCGCTGCATACCCGCTTTCCCGACATCGCGCATGTGGCGTGTTTTGATACGGCGTTTCACCATGACATGCCGCGCGTGGCGCGCCTCTTGCCCATTCCGCGCCGCTACGAAGCGCTGGGCATCCGGCGTTATGGATTCCACGGTATTTCCTATGAGTTTCTGATGGAAGAACTGGCGCGTTTAGCCGGCAAAGAAGCGGCGCAAGGCCGCGTTGTACTCGCACACCTCGGCAATGGAACCAGCCTGGCCGCGGTGCGTAACGGCAAATCTCAGGACACCAGCATGAGTTTTACCCCCGCCTCAGGTGTCCCGATGAGCACTCGTTCAGGGGATCTGGATCCGGGACTCGCCTGGTATCTCGCGCGCACCGAAGGCCTTGATGCTAAAGCATTCAACGCGATGGTTCATTTGAAGTCCGGGCTGCTGGGCGTTTCAGAAACGAGTTCCGATATGCGGGACCTGCTCAGCCATGAAAAAGCGGACGTGCGCGCGGCGGAAGCCGTCGCGCTGTTTTGCTACCAGGTCAAGAAATGCATCGGATCGTTTGCGGCGGCACTGGGCGGTCTCGACCAGCTCGTGTTTGCCGGCGGTATTGGGGAACATGCGCCGATCGTGCGCGAGCGAATTTGCGCGGGCTTGGGGTTTTTGGGAATTGAACTCGATGAGATGGCAAATACAAAAAATGAAGGACTAATTTCGGCAACAGGGGGGCGCGTTACGGTACGCGTCATCCCCACGGATGAAGAACGCAAGATCGCCGAAACGGTGTGCGGTGTTCTCGGACTCGACTAAAGAAAGGAATATGACTATGGCTGTGACGAATGGTGTGAAAGAAAAAACAGTTGTCAAAACGATGTCCAAAGCGGATGCATTGCTATCGCCCGACCTCCTGCGCAAGATGAACGCGTATTGGCGCGCCGCAAATTACCTCTCGGTCGGGCAGATTTATCTCTATGACAATCCGCTGTTAAAGCGGCCGCTGAAGCTCTCGGACGTAAAGCCTCTTGTGGTCGGGCACTGGGGCACGACGCCGGGCCAGAATTTTATCTACGTGCACTTGAACCGTGTCATCAAGAAGTATGACCTGAATATGTTTTATATCGCGGGTCCCGGTCACGGTGGTCCGGCGCTTGTGGGCAATGTTTATCTCGAGGGTACTTATAGTGAAGTTTATCCGAACATCACCCAAGACGAACCGGGGATGCAGAAACTGTTTAAGCAATTTTCCTTTCCCGGCGGAATTTCTAGCCATGTGGCCCCGACGACGCCGGGATCGATTCATGAAGGCGGCGAGTTGGGGTATTCGCTCAGTCATGCGTTTGGCGCAGTATTCGATAATCCCGACCTGATCGTCGCTTGCGTTATTGGCGACGGTGAAGCGGAGACGGGACCCTTAGCCACCGCGTGGCAATCCAACAAACTGCTGAATGCCGTGGCGGATGGAGCGGTGCTGCCGATTCTGCACTTGAATGGCTACAAAATCAGCAACCCCACGGTTCTCGCACGCATTGAACATGAAGAACTCGAACAATTTTTACGCGGCTGCGGCTGGACGCCTTATTTTGTGGAAGGTGATGATCCGGAAGTGATGCACAAACTCATGGCCGATACGCTGGATCAGGCCATCGAAGATATCCAGCAAATCCAAAATAACGCGCGGAATGAAAAGGAGATTGCGCGGGCACGCTGGCCGATGATCGTGCTCAGGTCTCCCAAGGGTTGGACAGGGCCGAAAGTCGTCGATGGACTGCCCGTCGAGGGAACATTTCGCGCGCATCAGGTTCCGCTCCTGGTGGATGGCGATCATCCGGAGCATGTTCAGCAACTTGAAGGCTGGATGAAGAGTTATAAGGCTGAAGAGCTTTTTGATGAGCGCGGTCGACTGATTCCGGAACTGGCCGAGCTCGCGCCGGAAGGTGATCGACGCATGGGTGCCAATCCACACACCAATGGTGGAAATCTTCTGCGCGATTTACGCATGCCGGACTTCCGCGTTCATGCCGTGCAGGTGCCTTCGCCCGGCGCCGTCGATGGTCAGGATACGCTCGTACTGGGGAAATTCCTGCGCGATGTGACGCTGATGAATCAACATAATTTCCGAATTTTCGGTCCCGACGAAACGCTTTCCAATCTTCTGGGCTCCGTATTTGAAGCGACCAATCGTCAGTGGGATGCGCGACAAATCAAAAATGATGAATTTCTCGCGCCCACCGGGCGCGTGGTGGACTCGATGCTCAGCGAGCATCAATGCGAAGGATGGCTGGAAGGCTATTTACTGACGGGGCGCCACGGGTTGTTCAACAGTTATGAGGCCTTCATCCGCATTGTGGACTCCATGTTCAGCCAGCACGCCAAGTGGCTGAAGGTGACGCTGGAACTGCCCTGGCGACGCAAGATCGCCTCGTTGAATTATCTGCTCGCCTCGCATGTGTGGCAGCAGGATCATAACGGGTTTACGCATCAGGATCCTGGTTTTCTCGACCATGTCATTAATAAAAAAGCCGATATTGTCCGCGTTTATCTTCCGCCCGACGCCAATTGTCTGCTGTCCGTCGTTGACCACTGTTTGCGCAGTCGGCATTATGTGAATGTGGTGGTGGCGGGAAAACATGCGCTGCCGCAGTGGCTGACCATGGAAGCGGCGGTGACGCATTGCACGGAAGGCATCGGCATCTGGAAATGGGCGAGCAATGACCAGGGCGCCGAACCAGACGTCATCATGGCCTGCTGCGGCGATACGCCGACGCTCGAGATTCTGGCCGCCGTATCGATCTTGCGCGAGCATCTGCCGGATCTCAAAATCCGAGTGGTGAACGTTGTCGATCTGATGAAGCTGCAGTCGGAAAGCGAACATCCGCACGGTCTGAACGACCAGGATTACGATTCGCTCTTTACGAAAGACAAGCACATCATCTTTGGCTTTCACGGTTACCCATGGCTTATCCACCGGCTGACTTACCGTCGACAAAATCGCAACCTGCACGTACGTGGCTACAAAGAAGAAGGAACGATAACTACGGCGTTTGACATGCGCGTGCAAAACGATCTGGATCGGTTTCATCTCGTACAAGACGTGGTGGACCGTGTTCCCCAATTGGGTGCGAAAGGCGCCTATCTCAAGCAAATGGTGAAAGACAAACTTATCGAGCACAAACGGTACATTGATGAGCACGGTCAGGATCTACCGGAAATCCGCAACTGGAAATGGAAGATACAACTATGACTACGACAAAAAGCAAATCAATGTTGATCCAAAAACCAGTTTGGTTTATTACGGGCTGCTCGACCGGCTTCGGCCGCGAACTCGCCATGCGTGCCCTGGATTGCGGCTACCGCACCGTCGTAACGGCGCGCAATCCCGATACGGTGAAAGGCTGGGCAACAAATGGAGAGGCGCTGGTGCTCAAGCTCGACGTAACGAACCAGGCACAGATTGATGCGGCGATCAAAGCGGCCGAGGATCGCTTCGGGAGCATTGACGTTCTTGTGAACAATGCCGGTATCGGCTATTTTGCCGCTGTTGAAGAGGGAGAAGACGATCAAGTGCGTCGAATGTTCGAGATTAATGTGTTTGGGTTGGCGCGCATGATCCGGGCGACTCTGCTTGGAATGCGCAAGCGCCACAAAGGGTTCATCATTAATTTTTCGTCTATCGGCGGACTAATGTCAATGCCCTCGCTCGGCTACTACAACGCGACGAAGTTTGCCGTCGAAGGGTTGTCCGAAGCGCTATGGCAGGAGGTCGAACCGCTGGGCATTCACGTGATGCTCGTGGAGCCGAGTGGTTTCCGCACGGATTGGGCCGGGCGTTCGGCGAACGAAAGCAAAAAGCAAATTGACGACTACGCCAAGACCGCCGGCGAGTTTCGCCAGCATGTGCGATCCAACTCTGGCAAACAAGCGGGAGATCCGGTTCGCGCGGCCGCCGCGATTGTCAAGGCCGTGGAATCCGCAAACCCGCCGCATCATCTGTTGCTTGGAAACAATGCGTATGACGCTGCTATTGGAAAGCTTGATGAATTACGCCAAGAGTTCTCATTGGGCGAAGCGGTGGCGCGCGAAGCCGATTTCCCGAAGGTTACTTACGACGACTGGAAAAAGGAGTAATTCTTGTCGCAGAAGGAAAACATTCATTTGTAGGTGTTTGACATAGCATCCTCCGAGTAGTTTTGCTGACGCTAAAGATAGCTGCAGACCTGATAGTCAGCCCTGCCCTTTTTGTCCTACTCTCAAAAGTGAATTTCTAACACAGGAGAACGTCATGCAAATCCAGGTGAATACCGACCATACCATCCAAGGGCACGAGGCTCTGATAGCACACGCCAGCCGCGTTATTGAGCATGCGCTGAGCCGATTCAGCGCGCACATTACCCGAGTGGAAATTCATTTGACGGATGAGAACGGTGCTAAAAGTGGCCTCAAAGACATGCGTTGCATGCTGGAAGCGCGCCTGGAAGGCCGCCAACCCATTGCGGTCACTCATGAGGCGGCGACTGTTTTTGAAGCGATCGATGGCGCTGCCGGAAAACTGGTTCGATTGATCGAGCACACACTCGGGCGCCTCCATGATCGGAACGATCACAGGACGGCAGGAGTCTGAATCTCGGCACGGTTGTCGCATTGCGCGGCAGTGTTGTCGATGTGCGCTTCGAGGCGCAGTTGCCTCCGATCAATGCGTTGCTTCACGCCAAAGAGAAGGCGATTTCCATTGAGGTCTTGGCGCAGCTTGACGCGCATTGCGTGCGCGGCATCGCGCTGACGCCGACGCAGGGTCTGGCGCGTGGTACGGTGGTGGAAGACACCGGCGGACCACTGAAGGTTCCGGTCGGCAAGGCTATTTTGTCACGCATGTTCGATGTGTTCGGCAATGCCATCGATCGTCAGCCGGCGCCGACGGGGGTTGAATGGCGTTCGGTGCATCGCGCGCCGCCGTCACTCGCGCAGCGTTCCACGAAGACCGAAATTTTCGAGACAGGAATAAAAGTGATCGATGTCCTCGTGCCGCTTGAGCGCGGCGGTAAAGCGGGACTCTTTGGCGGCGCGGGCGTCGGCAAGACGGTGCTGCTTACGGAAATGATTCACAACATGGTGGGGCATCAGAACGGCATCAGTATTTTTTGCGGGATCGGTGAGCGCTGCCGCGAAGGGGAAGAGCTTTATCACGACATGCAAAAAGCCGGCGTCCTGCCGAACATGGTGATGGTCTTCGGTCAGATGGACGAACCGCCGGGCAGCCGTTTCCGGGTGGGGCACGCGGCGCTGACGATGGCCGAATATTTTCGCGACGACGAGCATCGGGATGTGCTGCTTTTGATCGATAACATTTTTCGTTTCATCCAGGCCGGCATGGAAGTGTCCGGGTTGATGGGGCAGATGCCGTCGCGTTTAGGCTATCAACCGACGCTGGGAACGGAGCTGTCGCAGCTTGAAGAGCGCATCGCTAATACCACGGCCGGAGCCATTACCTCCATTCAGGCGGTGTATGTGCCCGCCGACGATTTGACGGACCCCGCGGCTGTCCACACGTTTTCGCATCTCTCCGCGTCGATTGTGCTCTCACGCAAACGGGCGAGTGAAGGGCTGTATCCGTCGGTCGATCTCCTGCAGTCGAGTTCGAAAATGGCGACACCGGGGATCATTGGCGAAAGGCATTATCTCCTAGCGCAGGAGATCCGTAAAACTCTGGCGCAATACGAAGATTTGAAAGGCACCATCGCCATGCTGGGCTTGGAACAACTCGCGCCGGACGATCGCAAAGTGGTCGCGCGTGCCCGCAGGCTGGAGCGATTCCTCACACAGCCGTTTTTCGCGACCGAGCAATTCAGCGGGATCAAAGGGAAACTCGTCAGCCTCAAAGACTCGCTCGATGGCTGCGAGCGCATTTTGCGCGACGAATTTAAAGACTATCCCGAAAGCGCCCTCTATATGATCGGGGCCATCGATGAAGCCAAATCAAAGCCCGGTGCTCCAAAATCCGCGGCGAAACCTGCGCTGGCGCCCGTGGCCGCTCCATGAATCTCAAAGTGCTTTTGCCCTTCCAGATCTTCGCGCAGGAAACCGGCGTTTCGCGCATCGTGGCGCAAACCCGTGAAGGATCCTTTGGACTCCTGCCGCACCGCCGCGATTGTGTGGCAGCGCTGGCTCCGGGAATTTTGATTTACCAAATCGCCTCGGCCGGCGAGGTGTACCTGGCAATCGATGAAGGCGTCCTGATTAAGACCGGCGCCGATGTGATTGTCTCCGTCCGCAACGTAGTGAGCGGAACCGACCTTGGCAAACTTCATGACGTGGTGGAGAAGCAGTTTCTGAAGCTGAACGAACAGCAGCAGAGCGTTCGCTCCGTAATGGAAAAAATGGAAAGCAATTTTATCCGTCGCCTCGCGGGGTTCCATCATGAGTGAAGACGAAAATGAGAAAGCCCGTACGGCATTCAGCCGGGAAATCAGCGCGCAGGCGGCGCGCAAGCTTAAAGGGCGGCGCAACCCGAACCGCGACGTCTGGTTTGGATTGGGCATGATGGGGCTTGTCGGCTGGTCCGTGGTGGTTCCGACGCTTGCCGGCGCCGCGCTTGGCATCTGGCTGGACCATCGGCATCCCGGAATTCATTCCTGGACGCTCACGCTTCTGATCGCGGGTCTCGTGATTGGCTGCTGGAATGCCTGGCGTTGGGTGGCCAAAGAGGATGAAGCCATGCGCGACGGTGACGGAGACGGAGACGGAGATCATAATGACTGACGCATCAGCACTCCTGCTGTCCTTGCTGGCTGGCACCGTTCTCGGCACTCTGTTTTTCGGCAGCCTATGGTGGACCATTCGCAAAGGGCTTACGTCCAAGCGCTCCGCCTCTTTATTTTTAACGAGCCTCCTTCTGCGCATGGGTGTTCTCGTCGCCGGTTTTTATTTTGTTGGACGCGGTCATCCGCAGCGCATGGGGGCCTGCCTCATCGGCTTTGTCCTGGCCCGCCTGATCGTCACCCAAATGGTGAGCCGTGCACCTTAGTCCAGACGAGGTGATCTATTGGAAACACGGCATATTTAAACTCAACGCAACCATCGCGATGACGTGGGGGATTATGGTCTTCCTGGCCGTTGGGTCGAAAGTAATTACCCGAAAATTGGAAATGGGCCTGAAGCGCTCGCGCTGGCAAAACCTTTTGGAAATTGTCGTCACCGCTATCGAAACGCAAATTCACGAGGTGGGTCTGGAAGATCCGAAAAAATATCTCGGTTTTCTGGGCACGCTCTTTCTCTTTGTCGCCGTTGCGGCGGTCTGTACCGTATTTCCCGGTTACGAGTCTCCGACGGCGTCGCTTTCGACGACCACGGCGCTCGCGCTAAGCGTGTTTGTCGCCGTTCCCTTTTTCGGCATCGAAGAGGGGGGAATAAAAAATTATCTCAAGTCCTACATCGAACCGACGGTGATCATGCTGCCGTTTAACATTGTCAGCGAACTTTCACGCACCTTGGCTTTAGCCGTCCGTTTGTTCGGCAACATGATGAGCGGCGGCATGATCGTTGGCATTTTGCTTTCGATTACGCCTTTTATTTTTCCCGTCGTCATGACGGTGCTGGGTCTTCTCACCGGCATGGTGCAAGCCTATATTTTCAGCATCCTGGCCGCGGTGTATATCGCCGCCGCCACGCGAGTCAGCAAGCCGAAAGCCGCATGAATAACGAAACACACAAGGAGACATTATGGATAGCATGACAACGGTTGCCGTCGCATCGATTGTGATTGCCGGGATTACCACGGGGTTTGGCACGATGGGGCCGGCGCTGGCCGAAGGAAAAGCGGTGGCTACGGCGCTGACGTCGCTGGCGCAGCAGCCGGATGCTTCCGCGACCATCACGCGGACACTATTCGTAGGGCTCGCGATGATCGAGTCGACGGCGATTTACTGTTTCGTTGTTTCAATGATTCTGATTTTCGCGAACCCGTTCTGGAATCACGTCATCGCACAGACCTCGGGAAAGTAAACGTATGGTCATCGATTGGTTCACCGTTATCGCCCAGGCGCTTAACTTTTTCATTTTAGTTTGGCTGCTGAAACATTTTTTATACAAACCCATTCTCAACGCCATTGATGAGCGAGAGAAAAAAATCGCGACGGAACTTGCCAACGCCGACGCGCAAAAGGCCGACGCGCAAAAGGAGCACGACGAATTTCAGCACAAAAACGAAGCCTTCGACGCCGAGCGCGCCGCGCTTTTGGCCAAAGTGACGGACGATGCGGGCGCCGAACGCAAACGTCTTTTTGACGACGCGCGCAAGGCCGCCGACGCCTGGAGCGCGCAACGCGCCGAAAGCCAGAAGACGGATGCGCACAACCTCAACCAGGCCCTTACTCGCCTCACCCAGCAGGAAGTCTTTGCCATTGCGCGCAGCGCTTTGAAAGACTTAGCGGCGACCGGTTTGGAAGAACGCATGAGCGATGTTTTCATTCAGCGCGTTCGCGCATTGACCGGACCGCCGAAGGACGGTCTGGCCGGCGCGTTGAAGACATTGTCTTCGCCGGCGCTCGTGCGCAGCGCGTTCGACCTGCCGCCACCGCAGCGCGCGGCGATCCAGAAGGCGCTCAATGAAACGTTCTCGGCGGATATTCACCTCACCTTTGAAACCGCGCCGGATTTAATCAGCGGCATCGAGCTCAGCGCCAATGGACAAAAGGTCGCCTGGAGCCTTGCGGATTATCTCGCATCTCTGGAAAAGGGCGTCGAAAAACTTCTCACCCCCGCATGACTTCAGACCCCGAAACCCTTCAGACCGTTTTCGACAACGCGTTTGCCGGAATTCGCGGCGTTCGCGAATCTTTAAAACCCCAACTTGCTCCGCATGAAGTGGGTGTCATCCGCAGCATCGCCACCGGTATTGCCCGGGTATCGGGATTGCCCGGCGTGGGCTTTAATGAGCTGGTCACATTCCCCGGCGATATTCTCGGCATTGCGTTCAATGTGGATGCCGGGGAAATCGGCGTTGTATTGCTTGGCGACTACACCCGGCTCCACACGGGCGATGAAGTGCAGCGTACCGGCCGTGTTATGGATGTGGCCGTCGGCGATGGGCTCCTGGGCCGCGTCATTGATCCGCTCGGCCGGGCGCTCGATGGAAAAGGGCCTGTCGCCTCAAGCAAACGCCTGCCCATTGAGAGGCCCGCGCCGGCCATCATGGATCGTGCGCCTGTGACCGTTCCGTTGCAGACAGGCCTCAAAGTCATCGACGCCTTGATTCCCGTCGGCCGTGGCCAGCGGGAGTTGATTTTGGGCGATCGTCAGACGGGGAAGACCGCGATCGCGATTGACGCCATTCTCAATCAACGCGATGCGAAAGTGATTTGCGTTTATTGCGCAATCGGCCAGAGCGCGTCGTCCGTCGCCAAAGTGGCGGCGACCCTGCGGGAAAAGGGCGCGCTGGAGTACACGGTGCTTGTCGTCACGGAAGGCAGCGATCCCTCAGGCTTAAATTACATCGCGCCGTATGCCGCGACCACGATTGCGGAGGCCTTCATGGAAGCGGGCAGCGACGTGCTGATCGTTTATGACGATCTCATGCATCATGCGCGGACGTACCGCGAGATCTCGCTCCTGCTGCGGCGCCCGCCGGGTCGCGAAGCGTTTCCCGGCGACATTTTTTATATCCATTCGCGGCTTCTGGAACGCGCGACGCACTTGCGCAAAGAACTGGGAAACGGATCGCTCACCGCCCTCCCCATCATTGAGACCGAAGCGCAGGATATCTCCGCCTATATTCCCACTAATTTAATTTCCATTACCGACGGCCAAATTTATCTTTCACCGACCTTGTTTGAATTGGGCGTATTGCCCGCTGTCGATGTGGGGAAGTCCGTTTCGCGTGTCGGCGGCCAGGCGCAGTACGCGGCCTACCGGGCGCTCGCCGGCGACTTAAAACTCGTCTATGCGCAGTTTGAGGAGCTCGAAAGTTTTTCACGGTTCGGCGCACGCCTGGATGACAACACGAGCAAGACCATTGATCACGGCCAGCGCATTCGCGCTTGTCTCAAGCAGCCGGAGTTCGCGCCCGTCCCGGTGCCCGCGCAAATTGCGCTTTTGCTGGCGTTGAATGCCGGGATCTTTGATGCGGTGCCGCTCGACCAAATGCCCAAAGCTCAGAGCGCCTTGTGCGGTGCTGTGCAGAAGATTCCGCAACCCGTGCGCGACCGTTTGGAAACCGCCGCCACATTAAGCGATGCGGATCGTGAAACATTTATCCAAATGGCTCGCGCGGCGCTTGCGCCTTTTCAGCCCAAACCACCGTCGAAGGATAAGCCGTGAGCGACACTACGGGTAGTTTACGCCGGCAGATTGGCGGCGCCGGAGACATTCGCTCGATGGTTCGGACGATGAAAGCCGTCGCCGCCTCCAGCATTGGACAATATGAGAAATCCGTCCTGGCGCTCGCCGACTATTACCGGACTGTGGAACTGAGTTTGGGCGTCTGCATCCGTGAAAGCGCGGCGAAACCCTTGCGTGCGTTGCCGAAAAGCCGGGCGACTGCGGGCGTCATCGGCGCGATTGTCTTTGGTTCAGATCAGGGACTCGTGGGTCAGTTTAACGATGTGGTCACCGATTACGCGATCGAAAAATTCAAGACACTGCCGGTCAAACCCGATGTTTGGGCGGTCGGCGGACGTGTGCATGCGCGACTCAAGGATGCCGGTGTAATACCCAAAGGGCTTTTGGCCGTGCCCACATCTGTCGAGGGGATTGTTCCGCTCGTAGGGCAAATTCTACTCGATACGGAAATGCGTCCCCATCAAGCGGAGGTGGCGGAGCTCTACTTGTTCTACAACCAGCGCACCGCCGGCGCCGTCTATGCGCCCGTCACGCAGCGCCTCCTACCGCTGGATGAAACGTGGCGGCTTCGTCTCGCGAAACTTCCTTGGCCGAAGAAAGCGTTGCCCGAGATCATCGGCGATAAAACCGTAACCTTCCGCGCGCTGATTCGCGGGTATCTGTTTGTCTCGCTTTTTCGCGCATGCGCCGAGTCCCTGGAAAGCGAGAATGCCAACCGCCTCGCGGCCATGCAGCGCGCCGACAAAAATATCGATGACATGCTGACTATTCTAAACCGCACGTTCCATCGTTTGCGCCAGAGCGGTATCGATGAAGAGCTGTTCGACGTTGTCTCCGGTTTTGAAGCGCTGAGCACAGCGAAGGGAAATTAAAATGAATTCACAAGAGCTTATCACCACAGCCAGGGCGATGGTTGTCGAAGGCAAAGGTCTTCTGGCGATGGATGAGAGTACGTCAACCTGCAATAAGCGTTTTGAAAAGTTGGGAATACCTCAAACGGAAGAAGCGCGCCGTTCCTACCGGGAATTAATTGTGACCACGCCGGATTTAGGGAAGTTTATCAGTGGTGTCATTTTTTACGATGAAACAATCCGTCAGAGCCGTAAAGACGGGACCACCTTCCTGAAAATCATCACGGATGCAGGCATCATTCCCGGCATCAAGGTGGATGCCGGCGCGAAAGAATTGGCGGGTCATCCCGGCGAAAAAATAACCGAAGGATTGGATGGGTTGCGCGCTCGCCTGGCGGAATACGTTCAAATGGGCGTGTGTTTTGCCAAGTGGCGTGCGGTTATTTCCGTGAGCGATGGTCTCCCTAGTCAGGGGTGTATCGAGGCCAATGCTCAAGCTTTGGCTCGGTATGCGGCGTTGTGTCAGGAGGCGAATGTGGTCCCCATCGTCGAGGCGGAAGTGCTCATGGACGGCGCGGATACGCTGAAGAAATGTTTTGAAATCACCTCGAATCTATTGCGAACCGTGTTCAACCACCTGGATAGCCAACGGGTAGAGCTTGAGGGCATGATCCTCAAGCCCAATATGGTCCTGCCGGGATTAAAATGCCCCAGGCAAGAAGCTATCAACGAAGTCGCAGACGACACCGTGACGTGTCTCCTACGCGCCGTCCCGGCCGCTGTTCCAGGAATTGCGTTCTTGTCGGGCGGCCAATCTGGCGAATTCGCCTCCGCGCGTTTGAATGCGATGAATGTTCGATTCAAATCGCATCTGCCTTGGGCATTGACATTTTCGTTTGCCCGCGCCATCCAACAACCGGCTCTGGAAATTTGGCAAGGTAAGGAGGCCAACGTGCGCGCGGCGCAACAGGCACTCCTGCATCGCGCCGCTTGCAATGGGGCCGCGCGTCGTGGTGAATACACGGCGGTATTAGAAAAACGTTCGGCATAGGGATTCAACGTAGTGGCCACCTGGTACTTTAAGGGACGTGAGAAATAGCTTGCCGGCCCGATAGGCAGAAGACGCACAACCTCATACCATACGAAGGCAATGTTTTCGGTTATCAACGCACGCTCATATCAGATTTCTATAAGACAAATAACGGTCACCTACAGGAGAATTTATGATTAAAAATGATTCAGTCGTCGCTATTTACCATTCACACACCGATGCCGAAGCCGCCATCAAGGAATTGCAGCATGCCGGATTTGACATGAAGAATTTGTCAATTGTCGGGAAAGAAGTTCAAACGAACGAACATGTGATCGGTTATTACAACGCCGGCGATCGCATGAAATACTGGGGCGGCACAGGCGCGGTCTGGGGTGGGTTCTGGGGATTACTCTTCGGGTCCGCATTCTTCTGGGTGCCAGGCGTTGGGCCCCTCTTGATGGCGGGACCGCTCGTTGCCGCGGTTGTAGCAACACTTGAAGGTGCCGTCGCTGTGGGTGGGTTGAGCGCGTTGGGCGCGGGACTCTTCAGCCTCGGGATTCCGAAAGATTCCATTGTCCAGTATGAAACAGCCGTAAAGACGAATAAGTATCTGGTCATTGCGCATGGAACGGCAGACGAATTAACTAAAGCTAAAGAAGTGATGCATACCGGCAATCTCGTCACATCTCATTAATCGACCTAAAAAGGAAAACTAATATGGAAAATAAATGTTCAAGCAATGAAGCGTGCTGTGGTTCCAATAACCATCCGTCGTGCGATCACAAGGAATGTGAGACTAAGAAAGCGTCCTGCTGCCCGATCGATCATGCCGTCGAAATGTGGACGTGCGCCAGTCGTCACGCCTGGAAAGAAGTTCACGTGGATATTTTAAAAGCCAAAATTCTGAAAACGTGGGGACCGCAAATGGAGAAAACGGCCGACGCCGTCATTGAAGCGATGGGGATCGAATGGCAAGCCATGATGGCCGAGGGAAAAGCCAAAACGGATCTCAAACAAAAAATCGTTTCAATCTTTAACGAGACTCGAAAATAAGCAGGTTTCATCCCGGAGGCCATCGTGAACGAACATCATCATTTTTGGAGTTTTAAAACAAAAGACCAGCGAAGGTTTGAAAGCGATAAGGCGAAAATGGTTCACCAAGCTTCCGATAAGGAATACGCAGGTGAGATCGCAGCTCATACGCATCTGGATCATATCGGAAGGAAAGGTTTTCTTGGCCTTTCCCATTCGATGCCATCCTTTTTCCGTCATACGCGCAATGCGATTTATGCGCGCTGGGCCCGCGGCCGGGTGAAACAGTGAACAATGAAGAGGACCAGGAGACACGCGAATACAGAGCGCGGGTAACAGCCGACGCGCTCAAATCCACGGCTGAGAATTCCAAACGTGCAGGGCGCAAGAGGACGATCGAGGGTCTTATCGCCATCAATCGCCAGAGTAAAAAAGAATCCGGCGAAAACCATGACACAGAAACACCGGCAGACTTGACGCATTAAACGAAAGAAGGATTGCCATGCAAACGCCTCCCGATAAAGTTTCCATCCAGGGCAAGATTTCAAAACCCGTGCGGCGACGGTTCATCCCGCTAAAGGGCGAAAAATCTGCAAAATTTGGAAAAGCGGGCAGCCCGTCAAGTAGTCATTGGCCTTGGCTCAAAAAACGCGCGCGTCCCGAATGACGATGTCTGCACATGCGTATACCCAAGAAGACCCGCGCTATCAGACGGCGGGGATAAAGGAAAAACTAACTGACGTCAGCAATCAAGCGCGGGAGACGATCGAAAAAGTTAATGATGCGCGGGCCAAAATTCTATTGCGAACGACGGCTGATTTGATCACCGGATTGAAATCCGCTTATGAAGACTATGAGTCAACTCATCATGTGTCCAAACCGTCTACTCTAAAAGGATCTAAAAGTCACGAAAGCGCGCCGCAAGGAATTAAAAGCTATTCGAAATAAGTTTTAAACTGGAGGAAAAAAACAATGAACCAAAAGACGTTCTGTCTCATCAGCGGGGTCATTTTCTTTGCGGTGGCTGTGGTGCACGCGCTGCGGCTTGTGTGCGGGTGGCAGGCGATTATCAGCGGCTGGGCCATGCCCATGTCCATCAGCGTTATCGGCCTTGTGGTCGCCGGCTATCTGGCCTTTGAAGCGTTTAGGTTTTCCCGGGCTTCGTAGAAAAAATAGGAAAGAATCCTTGAAAACCTACGTACAAACAAAACGATCTCTGGTGAAGGCGGTCACGTTTCGAAGCTTGATCCTGTGTTCCGACGCGTTGATCGTCTTTTTGATCACTCACAGATGGGACATGACCCTGGGCCTTGTGATTGCAACGAACCTCGCCAGCACCACCTTGTATTTCCTTCATGAGCGGGTCTGGGCGAGGATCCAGTGGGGTCGCGAGGCGATTCTCCCTGCAGGAATCTAAGCGCCAGGACTTGGCTGGCCGCCAACATCCGTATAGCGAACCATCGGCAGCGGACTGCCGTCTTCGACGGCCACGTCATGGGCCGTGGTGTCATGCGAGATGGGGGGCCTGCGCGCGCCTTTCGGATCTTTCGCGGTACGCTGCTCAATGGCTTGTTCAAAACTCAATCGATGCGGGGCGCGTTTAAGGTTTACTTTTGCTTTGGTTTTGGATTTTATCTTGAGTTTCGTCTTTGGCTTGGTCGCGCGTTTTGTCTTGCCTTTTGCCGTACGTTTTTTCATTTTCATGGTCTTCACCCCCGTAACGCTTCACCTTACACCTTTATCATACCCCCGCAGGGTTTATTTGTATCGTCTTTTCTATCTATGAAAATCGTCGTCATTGCGGGAATCCATTTTTGAAGATTTGAAAATATTTTATCATCACGATCCGCTGCAGGCCGGAGCGGCGCCGGCGCCACATCCGAATCCATAAGTTTGATAAAATGATTTCCGTCGCGAACATTGTTGACATCGAAAATGCAAAGGCAATGACATAAAGCGCACCAAAAACTGTACCACAACTTTTGGAATCTGCACTTTTCGAAGTCGCAAAACGTATTGATAACTAGACAATTTCGGCGGGGTAGCTCAGCTGGTTAGAGCGGCGCCTTCATAAGGCGTAGGTCGCCGGTTCAAGTCCGGCCCCCGCTAGTTTTGCGGCAAAGCAGAAAGCAGAGAGCAGACAGCAGAAGGCTGGCTGCTCTCTGTGTCATTTTTGGCCGCAAAACTAATTCTGCTCTCTGCTTTCTGCTCCCATCGTCTGGAAAACGGTCTATTCTTAAGCCTAAAATGGTCAAGGCCTAGGCCCTTTGTCCCTTCTTTTTTGCCCAGTCGCCTCATTTCTCCACCGTCGAAAAAGCGTTACGATAACTGACTTCTCATGAAATGCCGCTCACTTTGGCTCAAGGGTGTTCGATTAGTGCTGGTTTTAACCTGCCTCGTCCCGAATACTCCGACGATGGCGACAGGTCCGCGTCCGCCGGCGAGGGTACTTGCTTTCCAATACGCGGCGATTGCTGCTTCGGTGGTAAACGCTCGACAACCTTTTGATGCTACCGCCACCGCGCTTGTCTGGCAGATGGCTTCTATTGAAGAAGAACCCCTATCTGTAAGGCTATACAACTGTTTAAAAGATGCGAAGCTAACGGCAAATCGGACTCTCATTGACGGAGGCTTTAAGATGTTTGGAGAAGTCTGTCAATTTACCCCGTATCAAATGTTATGGATCAAAAATTTCGGCCGAAGAACTTTAAATGAACTTGAAAGAATTTTGTTTGATTGCGGTCTCTCTCTCGCCGGCTATACGCCTGAGCAACGCAGACTTCGGATGGAGGTGCTTGGGCTTTCTGTCGATTTGGCGGATCAACCCCCTTCACTGACTCTTACCGATTCAACGCCTGTCGCGGAACTGCAACCCTTTGTAAGTCCAAGGCTATTCCATGGTTTGAAAATTTTCCCGGCCAAGACGATTGGTGAACTCTGTCTGTACGCCCGCAGCGACTTAAGCGGATCATATTATTTCGGCGACATATTGCCCTATGCCGTCGAAATGGCGCTCGACGAGCTTGAAATTGTTCTTGCTCAACAAGGGAGATTTCTCAAAGGCCGGAGCGGCATCGAAGCGCTCAGGCAATTCCTTGAACAAAAACGCGGCTACATTCCCGAGAAACTGGAAAGACTCATCCCCTACTCGCCCGCAAGCGCGCCCGCGTCAAGCGACGGGGATGTCAGTACGGATGTTGATCTCCTGGCGCGATATTTTTCACCGTCTCTTCCTGATGATACGCCTATTGATGAACTGGAAATATCTGTAAGACTCTACAATGGATTAAAAAATTCCTCACTGGGCACGATTGGTGAAATTTGTCAATTAAATCGCGGCGAATTACTTCGAAGAAAATATCTCGGACGCAAACCACTCAACGAGCTCGAAATCTTTCTCGCCCAACACGGGAGATTTCTCCAAGGACGGAACGGCATCGAAGATCTCAAACAATTCCTCGAACAACAACGCGGCTACACTCCCGAGCAGCTGGAAGATCTTTTTCCGGATGCTGAACCTGCCCAGCCCTCACTTGCACAAAGTGATCTCCCGACACAACATTCTTCACCGTATCTTTCTGATGATGAGAGCGTTGATGCACTGGATTATTTATCTGTACGACCGTACAATGGTTTGAAAAATTCTGGATTCGATACAATTGGTGAAGTCTGTAAGCGCACTCGCCCCGAATTAGACCGAATAAAAAATTTTGGCGGCAAATCACTCGATGAGCTTGAAATTGCTCTCGCCCAAAATGGAAGATTTCTCAAAGGACGGAGCGGCATCGAAGATCTCAAACAATTCCTTGAACAAAGACGCGGCTACACTCCCGAGCAGCTGGAAGAGCTCTTTCCGAATGAATCCCCGTCCGCCGCGCAGCCTCTAGAACAGCCAACGCCGCCTCCAGTGGCTGAAACCGCGGCAGAGATCAGGGTTTGGACCCTTTTGGGTGAAGTGGCGGCGGAGGCGGCGAAAGCCGGCGTTGATCCGATAACCGCCGAACAAACTCTGCGTCGTCAGGCTGCTGATGATTTTTCCCCTGATGAGATGGCGGCGCTGAATTCCGCGCTCAAGAGCAGTCCCTTTAAAGAGATCGCTCATGTCGAGGGGGCTAAAAGGGTGTCAGAGGTCCAAGAGGTTGCCGAAACCGTCTTTGCCGGCAAGGTCATGACTCTCGTCAATCCAAACCGTACAGAGCGGCGCCGGGCGGTTACGTTGAGATTGTTGTACGACATGTTTTTTGCCAGAACGCGCCAACACTATGAAAATCCGCCGCCGGAGGGGCAGCGCAGCGTTTTTTCCGATCTAAAAGCGAAGGCCGCGCCGGATGCGCCGCTTGGCGAATGGTTTCAAAAAATTCACGACTTCTTTTACCGCGCGCTTCCCGACGTTCTGGATATACGCGGGTTTCGGGTGCGAAATGGCGTCGAAAACATGACCTGGGCGCAAAGAGTCGGGATCGCGCAAGCCCTGACCACGTTGGAAGATGACCGGGAAAGATCCGCCATCTTCACTGCCGAAGCCCGCAGTCGCAAGACCATCATGGCCCTTCTGGCTGCCTTCAATATAAAAGCGGGTGGGTCCCCGGCCGTGACGCGGGTTTTGTACACCACGCGCCGAGCCGCGCTGCATGAGGTCGCCAAAGAAATCAATATGCGGATGAAGCTCGACAAGCCTACCACTGTCATTGTTTTGGACGGAACACGTGAGCAGAGAAAGAGAGCCTTGGACCATGCAAAAACCCTCCCTGGCAACGTGATTCTCGTCGCCAACTATGATGCGGCGGCGCAATTTGGCCGTGAGATTGAAAAGAATTTTAAGCCCGATTGTCAGATCATTGATGAGTCGGAAAATATCAAAGGCGGTTCCGAAAGAGTCATTGCGCGACAAATTTTCGATATTTACACCCCTTACCGCATCGCCATTTCTGCCCGCCTCGTACCGACTCGCAAAGAGGATGCGGCGCCCGTTTTGGCCTGGGCCAGAGCCCGGAGTTTGGCTGCAGACCCGCGATTGAAGCTGGATTCCACTCCGGAGGAGTACAACGAAGTCCGCAAACTGGTCGAACATCGTCTCAGGCAAGACGACATCGGTCTGGCGGATATGTTTGAGTTTCTGGAGCCGGTCAGCGTGCGCATGAAACGGTCGGTCATTTTGCCGGAATTGGGGGAACCTGTCCGCACCCTTGTTCCCATCGATTGTGACCTTGCACAAATGGCGCTCATACGGGACATGCGGAAAAACATGGCGCATTGGCAGAACTCCGGGAAAGTGCAGCACACTTTTGCACGGATGCGGTTCATATTGGAAGCGGCGACGGACTTGGAGCTGGCCAAAGAGCGTCTTCGAAAAGTGAACGGCAATGATGACTATTTCAACGCCGTTGTGGGGAGTTCTTCCAGCGACCTGCTGGACGTGTCACCGAAAATAAAAGCGTTAGACAAAATCATCGAGGAGACTCTACATCCCGACCAGCCCAATGCTCTGCCTGGGAAAATTATTATTGTGGCGGAAAGTGTGGCGGAACTCGAGCGTTTGGTGAAACGCTACAACGAAAAATATAAGGAACTCTATGCAAAAGGGCCCGCCGTGTCCATTACGGGCGATACGGTGAATGCGGCCCAAATCATTGAGAACTTTAAAGGCAATCCAGCGGGGCCCTGGATTCTTTTCAGCACGGAGCGTCAGGTGGGTGATTCTCTGAATTTGAGCCCCTATCCGGGCAGTTCGTTCGCCATCAAAAAAGTAGTGCGACTCATGCCCAGCGTTTCGATCAACAGCGCTTTAGGTGAAAGACTGCTGGATCCCGTGCAAGGAACACAGATGCCGGAAGAAATCAACCTCGTGGCAACGTTTCCAAAAGGTCCGGAGGACGCCTTGCAAACCCTGTACTATTTGCAAAACGCCAAGGGAAACAAAAATTTCATCAAAGGCCGTTTGCGCTTTGTGAATCTCAAGTCCAATACGATCAACATGGTTTTGAACCAATGTCTCACGCAGCCTCCCCAAAGTCTGGCCGATTTGGAAACCTATCTTTCATCCGAAGAGATCGAAAAAGTCATCGAAGCCCTTCGTCCAAAAACGGTTGATGAGATGATCCTCATGGCCAACGTCGCCAAAGCCAAACTGCGAAACGCAATTATTGACGGCCATATCGCGAAGGATGAAGAAGCCGAATCCGATGCTCTAAGCCTTGAAAATCAGATCAAGACCGTTTTTGAAATCGAGCTGGCGTCCCACGCTGAGGTTCCAGCGCATCCGTCCACGGTGACCACGCTGGACGTGGCGTCGCCTTTCGTGGCCGAGCAAGAATCGGAAGATCGCGAGGAAGAAAAACAGACCGATCGTAAAACGTCCTGGCAGGATACCCAACTGGCGGACAGCGCGCTTCAGTCGATTGCCAAAGAGAACAATCCGGATGTGACGGTCATGTTTGCTTCCAAAAAGAATATGTTCACGGATGGTTCCATGAAAGCTTCAGCTCGTGACAAAGCCTTCTTTGATGTCTTAAATAAATCGTTATCGATTAAAGCCAAGTTGGCCGTTTACTTTTTAATCCACGGCGATATGCCGGAAGATTTGGATGATATCTCTGATCAAGACTGGAACCATTTTGTACGGTTCGAATCGGAGTATCTCCGGAGAATGAGCCGCGTTGTTGATGGAAAAAAAGAGGCAAAGATCGCTTTCTCTCGATCGGGATACATTCGCTTAGTGACAGCGTTGCGACTAGCGTTGGAGCAGAATTATCCCCTGGATGCCGATCCTCAAAGGGTGCAACTGACGAACGCTGTCTTGGAATTTATGGATGAGGCGATAAAATCCATTCAAGAGTTTTACAATTCGGATTCCAACGCAATCCAAAAACAACAATTCGAAATCGCGGCTGACACGCAAGAGAAGGCGCAGGCCGCGACCAAAGCCGCGCCGGCCGCTGCGATTCAGTCGACGATTGCTGAACAAACTCAGACAATTGTCCCCGTTGAAACCGAAGCCGAGAGAGAACGCCGTGAAATGGATACGAGAGCGACCGCGCATTTGCGCAAAGTAACGACTGACGAACGTGTGCAGGAGAGATTGCGGAGCCTTGTGGCACCTCGTATATTTCAAAGAATAGTTCGCCAAGTGGAGGAGGAAGGTCTCGGTGGGTTGGAGGAGCTCGTAGAAGTCTTGAACGATGTCCCCAATCGAACAACCCTTGTAGAAAGAATCAGGAAAGAATTTGGCGGCAAAGAAGCCGATTTGCCTCTGCGGGAAGCGAGTTAAGTCGAATGATGAAATGATTAGGTCTTTTGCTTAAAATTTTTGTCATCGGACCAACGCTGGAATCTTAAAAGGCGGTAGTGGAAAGTAATGCGCGGATGGGGTTGTACACCAGTCCGCCATGATGGGCTTCCCGCCGTACGGGAATTTTATGCGCATCTGCGCGCAGGAGAACAGAAGGAGCGGAACGTCCGTCGGTTTGGAGTTTCCTGGCCACGACCTCCATGTTCAACAGATGACAATACACGCGTTCGTGTTTGGGGTTTACGGCGAAGAGAGCGAGGGGAATATCCCGTTTACGGATGCGCGTCACCACGGTATCCACAAGGCTCATTAAAACAGCGCGGTTGGCGCGTACGGAGTCCGCCACCACCAAGCGCCAGACAGCGGCCATGGGGACCCCTTCTTCACGAATCACGGCGCACTGCTCCTTAAATTCTTCTTCCACGGTAAATCCCGCCGGTCCATCAAACGTCACGGAAACGGATCCCACAATCACGCCGTCCATCACGGCCACTAAGATTTCGGTTTCGGGAATATGATCAAAATTCGGGTAATGCACGATCATTTGACTGGGATGCGCTCGAAAATGTCCCGTGGACACATAGCATTCATGCGTCAACTGATATACCTGACGAAGTTCCTGGAGATTGTGGATAGGACGAACGTTGGGAACATTCAATGTGTGAAAGTCATTGAATAAGTTTTCCAATACCAGACCCGCGTTTGCAATATCCATAATTTCTTGTTCAAAGTTTAAATGGCCAATGTTACGTCTAAGTTAAGGATCTGTTAATTGCGTGTGTCCCGCTACAATGCAAAAAGTAACGGGTTCACGCCGCTTGTCAATTCTTAGATTAACAAGGCTTTATATTCGCTTCAGAATGAGCCGGTTTATAGGTTGTATACGGGGACCGTCATGTTGGGGATTTTGCCGAGTCTAATCCGGTCAGAGGCGGACAGTAGCGTCCGGAAGCGATGATGTCGTCAGGGTCAAAAAGAGTTTTCAGTTCGCGGATCAGTGTCCATCCCGGATTATTCGGATTGATGGCCTCTGGCATGTCCTCAACGGTCAATCGGTATTGAAAAAATCCCTGTCGCGCCAGTTCGGCATTTAGATCCTTTAAGCACATTTGCGCTTTTTTGGTCACGACGGAATCCTGTTTGTTGAAATGCAGGCTGATGACCGCCTCAATCAAGCGGTCCGTCGCCGTGTTCAATGTGATGGCCGGAGACAAAGCGTATTTGACGCAAACAGACTCAATCACTTGAATCAGCATCGCCACACTGGCGCCATTTAGAGGAGCCAGAGGCGCGCTAAACAGCAGACCTGCGGCGCTGCGATCAATCTCCGCGGCGGGATCCTTGGATGGGCTGAGACCAACGGGCCAGAATACGCTGGGGAGCGTATCTTCCGTCGGAATGCCGCGCGCCAAATTCTGCAGAGAGCCCAAGGCGCTGATCAACGCGGGGATTTCTTTCATTCTCACCAGGCGCGTCAAATGTCCGATCCATTGAGCCTTATCGCCAGACATGAACCTCGGGGTCCCGAATTTGCCAAGCGTCTTCCGGACTTCTTTTTGGGCGACAGCCGTGAATGCCCGCGTGCCCGCAATGGCGCCTCCAACAAACCATGTTCCTTTAAAATGGCGGTTTAGTATCTCCAATAGTTCAGGGCGAGTTCTTTTGGCGCCCATCTTTTCAAGTTCGCGCTGTAAAAGCGGGGCGATGAGAGGATACAGCCGGTCTTTATTGCCGGCACGCGCCGTGCAAAATAAAAAACGCCGCTCACGGAGCGTCCTTAAAGCGTCAAATACATCGGGGAGTGCGGAAGCATCCCTAAGGCTCAAAGAAAATTGAATTTGTTTCTCCGTCTTTGGAAGGAGGTGCACGGTGGCCGCTGTGACGATGCCGAAATTGGATTCAAAAAAGAGCTGATCAAGCGAAGGGCCCACGCCATAGCGATACAGTTCGCTCAATGTCCCTTCGGATTGAGCCTGAAATCCCGTCCGAATAAGTTCACCCCGACCATCTACGATTTCCAGATGCATTAACTGCTCGGCACGAAGACCGTTGTAGCTGATGCCGCGCTCCATGGCATTTCCAATAATCGAGCTGTGGCCGCTGGATCCCGTCACATCAAGAAAATAGGAACAATTCTGGGATCGAAGCTGTTGCGCCAATTGCGTTTGCGTGACGCCCGCCTCAATGACGGCATATCCCATATTCCCGTCGATCTTGCGAATCCGGTTCAAATGCTTTAGGTCAAGAATAACGCTTCCATCACGAATGGGCAGGCGCGATCCCATTCCCCAGTTTTTGCCGGCACTGATTGGGTATAAGGGCGTTTTGAATCGGCGGGCCACTCGGACGCAGGATTGCACATCGGCCGTTGTTTTCGGGAGCAGGATGCCGGCGATCTCCCGAAAAAACCCCGACGTGTTTTCTGTATAACTTAAAAGGTCGGAACGGGAACGAAGGACAGCCGCGACCCCAAGGATGCTCTCAATGTCCGAAAAAAAATCGGGGTGAACCATAGAACCGGTTCATTTTAGCAACCATACATAGAAATAGAAAAATACTACACTTGAAAAATGATCAAGGCTGAAAAAATCTGCAAATCATACCCGATGGGAGCTTTCTCGATGGCCGCTTTGCGCGGGATTGATTTAGCCATTCCACAGGGGTCTTTTACCATCATTGCCGGCCCTTCGGGGAGCGGGAAATCGACGCTGTTAAACATCATTGGGGGAATCGAGCATCCTACGTCGGGGACCGTCTTTATTGACGATACGGACCTTGCGGCGCTTTCGTCAAACGCATTGGCTGATCTGCGCGTGAACAAACTGGGGTTTGTTTTTCAAACGTTTAATCTCCTGCCCGTTCTGACGGCTTATGAAAATGTGGAATATCCCTTATGTTTAAAAAAAATGGCGGCCGATCAACGTCGACGCCGCGTCAAAGACGTTCTGCGCGAAGTGGGGCTCGCGCCGTTTGAGACCCATCGTCCCGCGCAGCTCAGCGGCGGTCAGCGCCAACGCGTAGCCATTGCCCGCGCCTTGGCCGCGTCGCCCAAAATTATTTTGGCGGACGAACCCACGGCCAATCTGGATCGCGCCACCGGCACGGAGATTGTTACGCTCTTGAAAGAGGTCAATCATAAAACCGGCGTGACGCTTTTGATGGCGACGCACGACCCCGCGATTATCAGCCAGGCCCACCGCGTCGTCATGCTGCAAGACGGTCGCGTGATGCAGGACTCCGAATGTTCTTAAGCTTGGCGCTGCGCAACATCTGGCGCAATCGCGCACGTTCCTTCATTACGCTTCTGTCCATCGGCTCGGGCTGCGTGGCGGTTATCTTGGCCGGCGGCTTCATTGAGCATGCGGTGGATCATTTGCGTGAATCCTACATCCGCGATTTTATCGGGCATTTGCGCGTTTATCAGCCCGGCTATCTGCAGAACGGCACGCTGCATCCTTATGATTTCATGATTGCGGCGCCGGACCCCATCATCGAAAAAATAAAAGCCGTCCCGCATGTCTCGTATGTGGCGCCGCGTTTGAGCTTCTCGGGACTCTTGAGCAACGGCGATTCCACGCTCTCGCTTTTCGTGGAAGGCGTGGATCCGCAAGCGGAAACGCCTCAAAGAAACGCCGCGCACTTGGAAGAAGGCCGCTATTTTGAAGCGGGCAACGCGTATCAGATCTTGCTGGGCAAAGGACTGGCCAAGGCGCTGGGCGCGCAAGTCGGCGATTCGCTGGTGCTTGTGACCAACACCACGCATGGCGCGATGAACGCATCGGATCTTACCGTGCGGGGAATTTTTTCGACGGATAATAAAAGTTTCGACGATCATTCCGCGCGCATTCCGTTGCGGACGGCGCAGATGCTTTTGCGCACGACTGGCGTTCAAATGCTTGTGGTCTTCATTGACCGCACGGCGTTGACGCCCCAGGTGAAAACCGATTTGGAGGCCGGCCTCAAAGCCGATGCCATGGACGTTAAAGCCTGGTATGAACTGGATCAGGCGGATTTTGTGCTGAAAGCCATCGCGTTCTATAAACGTATTTTCCTGGTCTTAAAAATCATTATCATCCTGGTGGTGGCGCTCAGCGTGGTGAACACGATGAACATGTCCGTGGTCGAACGGATCGGCGAAATAGGCACTCTGATGGCGCTGGGAACGCGGCGCGGGGGAATCGTCCGTCTTTTTCTTCTGGAAGGCCTCGTGATGGGATTGCTAGGCGGAATTTTGGGATGCGTCGCGGGGATTATTCTAGCGAAAGCGCTGTCCATCATCGGCATTCCCATGCCGACGCCGCCGGGAACAACGTCGCAGTGGATCGCGCGCTTTATCGTAACACCGGAGGTCTGCAACGCCGCGCTCGGCATGTCCGTCATCACGGCGATTTTCGCCTCCGTCTTACCGGCGCTCAAGGCCTCGCGCTTGGATCTTGGCGACGCTTTAAGGCATAACGTATGAAGACTATGAAGCGGCTCTTGATCGTGGGAATCTTATGTCGCTTATCGATCCCGGCGTGGAGCGATTCAACCGCCGACGCTATCTTGGCGAAAGCCGACGCGATTCGCATGCCCGGCGGCGACAATATCATCGACACGCTGATCGTTTCGCAAAAGCCCGACGGCGTTGTAGAAAAGACGGGGTATGAAGTGTGGCTCAAGGGAACGGAAAAAACGATCATCAAAACCATGAGCCCGGCGGCGGACCGGGGAACGTCGATCTTGATGCTGGGGCATGATCTATGGGTATTTCTGCCGACCGTCTCCAAACCGGTGCGCGTCTCCCTGCAGCAGCGCTTGGCCGGCGAAGTCTCCAACGGTGATTTAGCGCGCGTCAATTTCGTCGCGGATTACACCCCGTCGATTCTGGACGCAAAACCCGATCATTATCTCCTGTTGCTGCAAGCTAAAAGCGATGACGTGACCTATGGCAGCGTGCGGCTTTGGGTCGAACGCCCCTCCTGTCGGCCGCGCAAAGCCGTTTTTTACGCGGCGTCCGGACGAATTCTTAAAATGGGGGCTTACCAAGCTTACAAATCGTTTGACGGCGTCATGCGGCCCTCGAAGCTTGTCTTCACCGACGCCGTGATTAAAAATCAGGTGTCGACCATTTACTACGATAAAATCACGCCGCGATCGGATCTGGCCGATAAATATTTCACTAAAGACTATCTTAAGAAACTGAAATATTGAGCCTTCGCTCCGGCATCTTCGCTGTGCTTCTCTTTTTTTTGACCTGCGCGCAGGTTCGTGCAAGCGCCGAATCCGCGCGCCTCTTAAGAAACGGGATTCATTTTTTTTGGGCGGGGGATCTGGTCAAAGCCAAGCGCTATTTCGCCACTGTCGTCTCTATCGGCACCCCGGAGGAGCGCGCTTTGGCGCGCCGTTATTTGGCCAAACCGCCGCTAAAAAATCCATCGTCACCGGAAGCGGATCTTCGTCTTGATCTAAAAAAAGGCATCGCCTTCTATGAAGTGGGAAAATTTGAAGATGCGTATAAAGCCTTCAGCGCTGTGCTTGATAAAGGCGATCAGGATCAATTGGCGATTGCGCACTACTATCTCAATCGGCCGGAACTTCGGGATCTGGGCTCGCTCGTCGAAGATCAAGCGCCCGTCATCGAAGACCATCCCGCGGCGCTCGACCCTCTTTTCCATCTTTCCGGTTTTGTGCGCAACGAAACCGCGTTTCGCATCAGCGCGCCACAGCAGCTGAGCGAGCTTCGCACCTATGCCTATGCGTCCGGCGCGGGGCAGCTCTCTGAGAATGTGTCTTATAAAATAAGCGGCCGCCTTTATTACGACGCGGTTTATGATTTAACCGCCCATTATCCGGCGGCGGTTTCCGACGACGAAAAAACCGAGGCCATGGTTCGCGACGCGTATGTCGACGTTTCCCACGGCGATTGGGATCTGCGCGCGGGCAAACAACAAATCGTCTGGGGCGAAGCGGTGGGTATTTTCTACGCCGACGTGGTCAATGGAAAGGACCTGCGGCAGTTTGTTTTGCCTGACTTTGAAACCATCCGCATTCCGGAATGGGGAACCGATGTGGAATACCAAAAAGACGAGCTGCATGCGGAATTCGTTTGGATTCCCCTCCCCGCGATGGATCTTGTCGGACGGCCTGGATCCGAATACGCCTTTCTGTTGCCGACACCGCCAGGATCGATGGTTGTCTTCGGCCCGGAACAGGATCCAAGTCGCACGCTGGAAAACAGTGAAATCGGCGGCCGCCTTTCCTACCGCATCGGCGGCTGGGACATGGGTGTGTTCCATCTCTACACGTGGGACAAGGCGCCCGTCTACACGAGTACTGTTCAGCAGGGAACGCTTCTCTTGACGGCCACGCATCCGCGCATTACCATCGATGGCGCGACCTTTTCCAAGGAAGTGGCCGACGTTGTTTTCAAAGGAGAGTTTGTCTACAGCTGGAAAAAATACTTTCAAAGCACGGATCCCGCAGTCGTCGATGGCATCGACCCCAAAGGATATCTCGACGCTCTTTTAGGGGCGGATTACGCGTTTGAAAATAAACTGTCGGCCACGCTGCAGCTCGGGCAGCGCGTGATCCGGGATTACACGTCCGACCTCTTTCAGCAAAAGCCGTCGCGCACGACGATCACCATCTGGCTGAAGCGTCCCTTCCTCGACAATCGGCTCGAACCCGAACTTTTACTCTTGGAGGATCTCACTACGGGGGATAAGATGATCCGGCCCAAGATCAGCTATAAATTGTCTCCCAACTGGAGATTAACGCTCGGCGCTGATTTTTTCGGCGGCCCTTCCGACGGAATTTTTGGCGAATTCGACGACCGCAATCGTATCTACGAAGAATTGCGCGTCGATTTCTAGACAGAATAACGGCGTTCGGCCATTCTTGAGCATCGCGCGCCGCCAAGAATTCCAGAATACTCCGCGCCGTTAATAACGGCATTCCTGCGGTATCGGGGAGCCTGAGGTGGCCGTAGTGTCGTCTCAAAATGTATGATTGTGACGTTACAAATGGGCGAATTTCAGCGGAGACAGGGACTATCAATCCGTTAAGTGCAGGTCGGACCCCGTTTTTTTTTCATTCAACTATGACTCTATTCCATTCTATGCACACCCTATGATGACTCTCTGGCCGCGCCAGTCGCCTTGCGTTGTGATCGGCCATCGCGGCGCCATGGGCTATGCGCCTGAAAATACGCTCGTTTCCTTTGAAGAGGCGCTGCGACGCGGCGCCGATCTCGTGGAAATGGACGTCCAGCTTTCCGCGGATAATGAAGTGGTGGTCATGCATGACACGTCCGTCGGCCGTACGACCAACGGCGAAGGGTTTGTGCGCGATCTTCCCTGGAAAAAAATCAAAACGCTGGATGCGGGCGTGTGGTTTGGGCCCCAATATGTGGACGAGTTCGTTCCTTCGTTGGAGGATGTGATCGCTAAATTCCGGAATCGCAAAACGTCCAAAGGCGCGCCGCTGGGGTTCATCATCGAATTGAAGACGGTGAAGGGCAGCGGCGGATCGCTGGCGGATGCCGTCGTGGCCTTGCTCAAGCGCGAAGATTTTACGGACCGCGTGGTCGTCATTTCATTTGATACCGTGGCGCTGCAGGAAGTCCGTCAGGCGGACAAGCATGTGCCAATCGGGCTTTTGTATTCCGAAGGGACGGAAGAATCGCGCCTGCAGCAGGCCCTCAGCATCGGGGCACAAACTCTATGTCCGCGCAAAACCTGCGTCACATCCAAAGGTATTTTAGCGGCGCACAAAGCCAATCTGTCCGTCTCGACCTGGACCGCCAATACGAAAATCGAGATGAAACGGCTGATCGCCTGCGGGATCGACGCGATTACCACCAATTACCCCGACCGCTTGCGGTCCCTGATGAGCTGATATGCTGCGCGCCATTATCTTCGATATGGACGGCGTCATCTGCGATTCCGAGCCGCTGCACATGCAGGCCTTCCAGGAAGTGCTCAAGACACAATCGATTGCCATTACCGACCAGGAATATTACGACAAATATCTGGCGCACGATGATCGCGGTAGTTTTGAGACTGCCTTTAAAGACCACGGACTGCCCCCACCCGACGCCGAGCGGCTCAAAGGGCTGGTGATCCAGAAATCAAAAATCTTCGACGTCATGATGAAAGATGGCCTCGTCATTTATCCCGGCGCGGAGGTTTTTGCGCGAAAAGCGTCCACCATGTACGCCGTGGGACTGGCGACGGGCGCGCGCCGTCTGGAAGCGGAATATGTGCTCAAGAAAGCCAAAATCCGGGATGTTTTTTCCGCCGTGGTGAGCGCGGATGACGTCAGCGTCGGCAAACCGGAACCGGAATCCTTTGAACGCGCTTTGACGCTCATGAATCAGGTGCGCTTGAACGGAACCCCCGCCATTCAACCTTCCGAGGTCGTTGTGATTGAAGATTCGCCGCGCTGCATTCGCACGGTGAAACGGCTGGGCATGAAAGCCGTGGGCATGGCGACGTCCTATAAAGCGGAAGAGCTGCGTGAAGCGGATCTGGTCATCGACACCTTCGTGGGATTTTCTCTCGATAAACTTGAGGCCCTGTTTGTCTGATCTGCCGTCGCCTGTCGCCGAACCGCTCGCGCGCGCCTGGACGGAAAGCGAAGCCTTCGCGTACTGTCGAACCTTGACGCTTGGACATTATGAAAATTTTCCCGTGGGGTCCATGCTCATGCCGCCGCACCTTCAGCCGGCCGTGCACAGCCTCTATGCGTTTATGCGCACCGCGGATGATTTCTCCGACGAAGATCGTCGCCCGGGTGATGAAGCGGAGCGCCTTGCGTGGCTCACCACCTGGAATGCCATGCTGGATGAATGCCTTGTAGGGACCCCGTGTCATCCCATCTTCATTGCGTTGAAGGCGACACTGGCGCGTCATGACCTGCCGGTCCAGTGGCTCAAAGATCTTTTGCACGCTTTTGAAATGGATGTCACCATCCGCCGCTACAAAACATACGCCGACGTGCTGACCTACTGCCGGTATTCCGCCAATCCCGTTGGGCGTTTGATTCTCACTCTCTTTGGCTACAAGGATGATGCGTTGTACGGATTTTCCGATGCCATCTGCACCGGGTTGCAGCTCGCCAATCACTGGCAGGATGTCGCGGTGGATCTCAAAAAAGACCGGATCTATCTGCCGCAGGACGATATGGCACGCTTCGATGTGAGCGAAAAAAACCTGCCGGAAGGCATTCGCGGACCGGGGTTTCACGCGCTTCTCTCCTATGAAGTGGAACGGGCGCGGCAGCTCTTCCTACAGGGAAAACCGCTGTTGCTCTGCGTCCAGGGCCGCTTGAAATGGGAATTAAAATTGACGTGGAATGGCGGCTGGCGCATTCTGGAAAAAATCGAAAATGCGGATTTTGATGTCTTTAATCGTCGACCCATCCTGACCAAATGGGATGCGGCGCTTCTGGCCACGCGGGTCCTGTCCCCCCGATGAGTGCCGCGGATTCATCCTACGTCAAGGACGTGGCCCGCAAAAGCGGCAGCAATTTTTATCTGTCCTTTTTCTCGCTCCCAAAAGAAAAACGGGACGCCATCAGCGCGGTCTATGCCTTTTGCCGGGAAGCCGATGATGCGGTGGACGAGCCGGGCGAGCGCGATCCGCGCGAACTCTTGAGCGAGTGGCGCGCCGAAATCGCGCGAACCTATGATGGACATCCCACACGCCCCCTGACGCGTTCATTGGCGGTGGCGATCGATCGTTTTAATTTGACGCGGACGTACTTCGACGGGATTTTGAACGGTTGCGACATGGACTTAACGAGGCTGCGGTATGCCACGTTTGAAGCCCTGTACGGCTACTGCTATCACGTGGCCGGCGAAGTGGGGCTTTTGTGCATGGAAATTTTCGGCTATCGTTCCGAACGCATGAAAGAGTATGCGGTCAAGCTGGGCTTGGCCTTTCAGCTCACCAATATTTTGCGCGATGTCGGTACGGACGCGGAACGGGGAAGGATTTACATACCGCAGGAAGATTTAAAGCGGTTTGGTGTATCGGAAGAATGGATTCTACGGCGAGCCTCACCCCAACCCTCTCCTTCGCAGGAGAGGGAGAATATTGCGCAAAACTCCCTCTCCAGTCAGGGAGACCGGGCGCACCACAATTCCTATAGCGCGCCCAGTCCCGGTTTGTTACGGGAGGGCGGGGGTGAGGCGGACGCCTTTCGCCGTTTAATGAAGTTTGAAGTGAAGCGCGCGCGACAGTATTATCAGGAGGCCGCCGCGCTTGTGACGTCCGTCGAACGCCCGTCAGTGTGCGCCGCGGAAATCATGCGCGCCATTTATTTCAATATTCTCGAACGGATCGAACGCCAACATTACGACGTCTTCAGTGCGCGGATCCGCGTTCCGACGCCGCTCAAACTTTGGCTGACGTTCAAAACCTGGTGGACCTGTCGATGAATCGTCGCATCGTCATCCTAGGCGGTGGTTTCGCCGGCCTTTCCGCGGCCACGGCCTTGGCGGAAAAAGGCTACGCGGTCACCGTCGTGGAAGGCCGCCAGATTCTGGGCGGCCGCGCCTTTTCATTCACGGATCCGGATTCCGGCGATTCCATCGATAACGGCCAGCATTTGATGATGGGCTGTTACCACCAGACCATCCAGTTCCTGCTGCGGATCGGCACGCTGAACAAAATGTTCTTCCAGAAGAGCCTGAGCATTCCCTTTGCCGGTCCGCGCGGCCGCCGCGCCAAGCTGAGTTGTCTTCCACTCCGGGCGCCCTGGCATCTCTACAGCGGACTGTCGCGCTTATCCACGCTCTCGCTCATGGATCGGTGGCGCTTACGCCATGTGGAGAACGCGCTGAAAAAAAACACGCCGGAAGCCGAGCTGGACAAGATCACCGTCGATGAATGGCTCACGAGCCTGCATCAATCGCCGCGCGCCAAGCGGCATCTCTGGGATTTGATCACGGTGGCCACGCTGAATGAAGATTCTAAAATCGCTTCCGCCGCGCCTCTGGCGGCGGTATTGAAGCAGGCCTTTTTCGCGGACTGGTCGGATTCGCGCGCCGGGTTTTCCATGGTCGGACTGACGGAGTTGTACGTCCCCGCGTCCATTGCCATGATTGAAAAGGCGGGTGGACAGGTCCTGACGAAAAGCCCCGTCGAGCGGTTAGAGCTTCAGGACGGCAGGGTCAAGGCGGCGCTGCTGCGCGATGGCCGGCGCCTAGACGCGGATGCCGTGATTTCGACCGTGCCGCCCAGCGCGCTCGTGAAACTGCTTCCTAAAGAACGGGTCGAGCAAGACCCCTATTTCAAAAAAATGACGGAGCTTCGCTACGCGCCGATCATCTCCATTCACTTGTGGTTTGACCGCGAGATCACGCCGTATAAGTTTGTCGGGCTTTTGGACACGACGATCCAGTGGCTGTTTAATCGCTCGAAAATCCACGAGCATCCCAAGACGGCCGCCGGGTACATCTCGCTGGTCATCAGCGGCGCGCACGCCTATGACAGCTGGCCGGAAAAAAAGATTTTGTCACTGGCGATTGAAGAATTGCGCCGTCTTTTTCCGCAGGCGCAGGAAGCGGTCCTGCTACGTTCGCGGGTCATCAAGGAACATGCCGCCACGCTGTCGCCTTCCGTCGGCGTGGAATCCCTGCGGCCGAAGCATGTGTCGCCAATCCCGAATTTGTTCGTCGGCGGCGACTGGTCCAAGACGGGTCTGCCCGCCACCATTGAAAGCGCCTGCGTGAGCGGACATGGGTGCGCCGCGCTCGTTCTGGAGGGAAATACTCATGCCTAATATTGATTCGACGCTGAAAGAAACCCGGCTTTTTAAACCGGCGAAAGAATTTTCAAAAAAAGCGCATATCCAAAGCCTCGCGCAGTATCAGGCCTTGTGCCGACAGGCGAAGAAAAATCCGGAACGTTTTTGGGGGGAACTGGCGAAGGACCATCTCACCTGGTTTTCCACCTGGAAGAAAACGCTGATCTGGAAAGCGCCGTTCGCCCAATGGTTTGTCGGCGGAAAAATAAATCTCAGTGTAAATTGCCTCGATCGCCACGTGGCCTCCAGCCACCGCAACAAAGCCGCGATTCTCTGGGAAGGCGAACCCGGAGACAAGCGCACGCTGACCTACCAAGAACTCGCTGATGAAGTGGGTCGGCTCGCGAATGGTTTAAAAAGTTTAGGGTTAAAAAAAGGCGACTGTGCCGGCATTTACATGCCCATGGTTCCGGAAGCCGCGGTCGCAATGCTCGCGTGCGCGCGGTTGGGACTTACCCATACCGTGGTCTTCGGCGGATTTTCCGCGCAGGCCGTGCGTGACCGCATGAATGATGCGCAGGCCAAAGCGATTCTCACCGCCGACGGTGGATATCGTCGTGGGACTGTCGTGGCGCTCAAGGCTCACGTGGATGAAGCATTGAAAGATGCGCCCACGGTGAAGCACGTCGTGGTTCTCAAGCGTACGGGGCAAGAGATTCCCATGATCCAAGGGCGCGATCACTGGTGGCATGATTTGGTCCCAAAACAATCCGCTTCCTGCGCACCGGAAAAACTGGACAGCGAACATCCGCTGTTCATCCTCTATACCTCCGGCACGACGGGAAAACCCAAGGGCATCGTGCATTCGACGGCGGGTTATCTCTTGGGCGCGATGCTCACGACGAAATGGATCTTTGATTTGAAAGACGACGATATTTTCTGGTGCACCGCCGACATCGGCTGGGTCACCGGCCATAGCTATGTGGTCTATGGCCCGCTGGCCAATGGCGCGACCGTCTTCATGTATGAAGGCGCGCCAAACTTCCCTGAACCCGACCGCTTCTGGTCACTCATCGAGCGGTGGAAGGTGAATATTTTCTATACGGCGCCGACCGCCATCCGCGCGTTCATGCGCTGGGGGGAAGAATGGCCGAAGAAACATGATTTGTCGTCGTTGCGCCTGTTGGGATCAGTCGGCGAGCCAATCAATCCCGAAGCCTGGATGTGGTATCAGCGCGTCATCGGAAATAAAAAATGTCCGATCGTCGATACCTGGTGGCAGACAGAAACTGGCGCGATTATGATTTCACCGCTGCCGGGCGCAACGCCCACGGTTCCGGGAAGTGCCACGCTGCCGCTGCCCGGCGTGGAAGCGGACATCGTGACGCGCGAAGGAAAACCCGTCGGCCCCAAAGAAGGCGGCTTTCTTGTGATCAAAAAGCCTTGGCCCTCCATGCTGCGCGGCATTCACGGCGATCCCGCGCGCTTCAAAGAACAATACTGGAGCCAGATCCCGGGTTCCTACTTTACAGGGGATGGCGCGCGGCGTGACAAGAACGGTTATTTCTGGGTCATGGGCCGCGTCGACGACGTGATCAACGTCGCCGGCCATCGTTTGGGAACAATGGAGATTGAAAGCGCCTTGGTGAGCCATCAATCCGTCGCCGAAGCCGCCGTCGTCGGAAAACCGGATGAGTTGAAGGGCACCTCCATTGCCGCCTTCGTCACGCTGAAGTCCGGCATCGCCGCGACCGACGACCTCAAAAAAGAACTCATTCTTCACGTCGGTAAAGAAATCGGCTCCATCGCCAAGCCCGACGACTTACGCTTCACCGACGCCCTGCCCAAAACCCGCAGCGGCAAAATCATGCGCCGTCTTCTGCGCGACGTCGCCGCCGGCAATCAAACCGCCGGCGATACGACCACACTCGAAGATCTCTCTGTTTTAGCGAAGCTCCGTCAAGACGAAGAGTGAATGGAACGGCATCGCGGATGGGCGACGCCTGCTCCGCATCTGCGTGGGCATGCGGCTTGAGCCCACTCCGGACGCTCCGCAGCCATCGCCCATCCGCGATATTGTCTCCGACGGCTGGTGATGTGCCAACTGCGGGTTGTTATTCCAATTAGAATTATTCTAAGTGGAATAACAACGGGGGTAATGCCTGCCCTGCTTCCCATAACAGTGCGTTCGTGATAGTCTTTATACATGAGGACAACAATTCGACTGGACGATCACTTGCATCGCGAGCTTAAGCAGGTTGCTTTTGAAACGCATCGCACATTAACAGCTGTTATTGAGGACTCTGCGCGTGAAATGCTGTATAGGCATAAAAATAAAATACGGCGCGCTCCGGTGGAATTGCCTACTTTTAGTGGTGACGGGGTGCATCCAGGGGTTGATCTCAACAATAGCGCCAGTTTACAGGATGTGATGGAATCTTCGTGTGATCTTCGCCGGCGTTATTTAAAATCAAAATAAATCTTTCCGAAAAATTCGTTTGTCGCGCGAGCGGCAGGTTGGGCTGAAGTGAGCCTTGCAGAATGCAGCGAACGCAAGCCCGACCTGCCGCTCGCGCGTGCCGTTAGGTCCGTGGCTGGTATAATGTAGTAAGAACACTCCCATGAGCAAAAAAATCATTTATTTGGATCACAATGCCACCACGCGCCCTCGGCCGGAGGTGGTGGACGCCATGCTGCCGCATTTGAAGGGGCATTTTGGGAATGCGTCGAGTATTTATCAGCTCGGGCAGGAAGAACGCCGGGCGATTGATCATGCGCGTGAGCAGATGATGCATTTGATTGGCGCGGCGGCGCCCGAAGAGATTGTGTTCACGGGCGGGGGATCGGAATCCATCAATTGGGCGCTCAAGGGCGTGGCGTTTGCGAACCGGGAAAAGGGTCGCCATATCGTGACCACGAACAGCGAGCACAGCGCGGTTATGAAAACCTGCAAGTATCTCGAAACCATGGGCTGGCATGTGACGTATGTGGCTGTCGATATTCATGGCCGGGTGAACCCGGATCACGTGAAAGAGGCCATCACGAAAGAAACCGTTCTAGTCAGCATCATTCATGCGAATAACGAAATTGGCACGCTGCTGCCGATCGCGGAAATCGGGAAAGTCTGCCGGGAAAAAGGAGTCTATCTGCATGTTGACGCGCTGCAGACCGTCGGTAAAATTCCCGTGGCGGTGGATGCGCTGGACTGCACGCTCTTATCCATCGGCGCGCACAAATTTTATGGCCCTAAAGGTATTGGAGCGCTCTACATTCGGCCCGGCACGCGCATTCAGCCGCTCATCCATGGCGGCAGTCATGAGCGCAACCGCCGCGCGGGGACGGAAAACGTGGCCAGCATCGCCGGGATGGGCGTCGCTGCAGAACTCGCTCTCAAAGACATGAAGCACGATGAAAAACACGTTCGACAAATGCGCGACCGCCTGGAAAAAGGACTTTTGAAGCGGATCGAATGCGCGCGCGTCAATGGGGATCTCGAGCACCGTATGTTCAACACATCCAATCTCAGCATTGAAGGTGTTGAAGGCGAGGGGTTGATCGTCGGTTTGGACATGCAGGGCATTTGCGTCTCCTCTGGCAGTGCCTGTTCATCGGGCGCGACAGAACCTTCGCATGTTTTGAAAGCCATTGGCTTGCCCATGGAATTATTGAAAGGATCGGTCCGGCTGTCGTTAGGTCGGGATAATACGGACGAAGAAATTGACCGCGTTTTGGATTTAATGCCCAAAGTCGTCGAACGCCTGCGCGCTATTTCACCCATCTGGAGCGATTACAAAAAGGGCCTGCGCAAATCCGTGGTTCAGGGGATGGCGGCATGACAATTGGAATTGTAGGGGCGCACGGCTGTGCGCCCAATCCATCGCGATTAAATTTCATTGGGTTTTCATTGGCATTGGAATGTCATGGGGTGGGCGCACAGCCGTGCGCCCCTACATTCCTTATTATCTTGGATTCGATTTATGAATAAAAAGGTTGTCGTTGCCATGTCCGGCGGTGTGGACAGTTCTGTCGCCGCTGCTCTGTTAAAAGAGCAAGGGTTTGACGTCTACGGCATCACCATGAAGCTGGCCAACTGGGAAAGCACGGAAGGCCGGACGTTTGGCGGCTGCTGCGGGTCCAAGGATTTTTATGATGCGCGCTCCGTCGCGCAGACGCTGGGCATTCCGCATTACAGCTTTGATTACGTCGATCACTTCAAAGAAAATGTCATCGATTATTTCAAACAGAGCTACATGAAAGCCGAAACGCCCAACCCCTGCATCGCCTGCAATCAGCATGTGAAGTTTGACCGGCTGCTTTCGCAGGCCATGGCGCTGGGCGCGGATTATTTGGCCACCGGCCATTATGCACGAATTAAAAAAGGTCCTAAAGGCTTTGAACTGCACCGCGCCGTCGACGCTTCGAAAGATCAGTCTTACGTGCTGTATCACCTGGCGCAGGAAGAGCTGGCGCATCTCATGTTCCCGTTGGGGGATTACAGCAAGACGGAAATTCGTGAGCTGGCGCGCAAATATCATTTACGCACCGCCGACAAACCGGACAGCCAGGAAATTTGTTTTGTGCCCAACCTGGATTACAAGCAGTTCATCGAAGAGCAAGTCCCGGCGGCGGAACGTCCCGCGGGGCCGATCCGGCATGTCGATGGGAAAGTGCTCGGCCGGCATCGCGGCCTGCCGTTTTACACTATTGGACAGCGCGAAGGCTTGGGGATTGCCGTCGGGCGTCCGCTCTACGTGGTGGCGCTGGAGAAAGAATCGAACACGGTTGTGGTCGGCGAAAAAGAAGATGTTCTGGCGCCGGCCGCCGTCATTCGCGAGATCAGTTGGGTGACCGGTCACCCACCGCTGAATCTGAGTGAGCTGGATTTAAAAATTCGCTACAAGCATACGGGCGCGCCCGCGGATCTGGAATTAATGTCCGATGGAACCGTGAAAGCGCATCTGCGCACGCCGCAGTCCGCGATCACGCCGGGACAGGCCGCCGTGTTTTACGACGGAGACAGTGTGTTGGGCGGAGGGGTCATCGACCATGTCGTCCACGCCGAAGTTTGAAATTTATTTCGATAACGCCGCGACGTCGTACCCCAAACCGCCCAGTGTAGAGCGGGCGATGATCGATTATCTGCGCAATATTGGCGCCTCCGCCGGTCGCGGCGCATATCCGCGTGCGATGCAGAGCCGCGATATTCTCGACAACACCCGCGGCGCGCTCGCGCAATTGTTCAACATCCGCACGCCGCAGCGCATTATTTTCACCTTGAATGCCTCCGATGCGCTGAACCTGGCGATCAAAGGCATCGATTGGAAACCGGGCGATACCGCCGTGGTTTCCGCGATGGAACACAACTCCGTGTTGCGTCCGCTGAATGCATTGAAGCGCAAGCTAGGCATTCGCGTCGTGAAGGTCCCGGCAAACTCCGAAGGCTGGGTGGATCCCGCGGGGTACGTGAAGGCGATTGACGCCTCGACAAAACTCGTAGGACTCTTGCTCGCTTCGAATGTCTCCGGCACGATTCAGCCTATCGCCGAGGTTGGCGCTTTAGCGCGCACGCATGGAATTCCATTCCTGGTGGACGCCGCGCAGGCGGCCGGCGGCTTGCCCATCGATGTCGAAGCGATGAACATCGATCTCCTCGCAGTCCCGGGCCATAAGGGACTTTTAGGTGCGCCGGGAACCGGAGCGTTGTATATCCGTGATGGCATCGATCTTGAATGTTTGCGCGAAGGCGGCACGGGCAGCGTGTCCGAGCATGACATCCAACCGGATTTTCTGCCCGATAAATACGAGGCGGGTTCGCACAACACGTTGGGTCTCGCGGGATTGAAAGCCGGCGTGGAATTTCTTCTAGAGAACGGCGTGGCGAAGATTCGCACGCATGAGGAAACGCTCATCGCTCAATTTCTGGAAGGCGCGCGAGAGATTCCCGGACTGACCGTCTACGGGCCTCTCGATGCGTCGCGACGCGTCGCGGTTCTTTCCGTTCGCCTGGAAGGGCATGCGCCGCTGCAGCTCGCGCAAAAACTTTATGAAACCGCAGGTCTCATGACCCGCGCGGGCCTTCACTGCGCGCCCGGCGCGCATCAGGCGATCGGGACCTATCCCCAGGGGACGACGCGGTTTTCCTTCGGATACTTCACTCAACTCCAGGACATCGAGGCGGCTTTGCAAACCATGGCACAGCTGACTTCAAGCGCTGCGCTTCAACGTTAACGAACTCGCTCGAATCCGTTGAAGGATCGATAGTTCTCTGGCAGACAAAACAGACGACATCATTCGCCAGCTGCGCGGCGGATCCGCAAAGAAATGATGCCTATTGTTTATTTCTTGAGATAGAGCATGGTGCAGGGCGCTGTTTTTTTCCTGGATAAATAAGCCAACCATGCGAATATAAAATGAAATATCCCAGGGTTCTTCCAGGGTTTTTCCGATTTCTGCAAGAAGACGAAATGCCCAGGAGGGCGAATAGTTTATTCCAGTCGCCGGAAAGTAGGCGATAGTCTGCAGTAATTCATATTCCACAATGGGGATGAACTGTCCAACTGGTTTTAGGCGGTCTTTGGAATGAGGCTTCTCTTGTGCCGCGCGGCGCGTGGCTTCCCGGATGATTTCTCGCTGACAGAGTAAAAGCCATCGCAAGAGTCTGGCCGCTGGGATGTCCGTGGTCTCATACAGCGTCCATGCCCAGTAGGCTTGAAGAGAATTTATCGTATTGTTTACAAGCGCGTCTCTTAAAGGCTGCAGCTCGACAATGTCCGGCAGTTGAAGCGGCCAATTGGACTGCAATGCGGAGACTTCGCTCCGGTAGTTCAGGAAATCATTGAATGCATTGATCATTCGTTTGTCCGTCATTTCCGCTTTTTCGCCGATGGGTCCGATTTCTTCTAGAAAAACACTCAAACGATCCAGGGTAAGCGCTCCTGATTTTAGAGAGATTCGAATCTCTTGCGTTAGGTCTGCCGGGGGAATGCGGCCAAAATATTCTAAGAATTTATGTTCAAACCCCATTTCCGCCGAGCGTACCTCTCTTTCGTAATCCGCATGCGGCATACGCAGCGTCGGATCATTCCAAAGCTTTTCGAGTGAAGAGTTTGGAGAAAAATTGGCCTCCAGGCCCGGTTGCGTCTCTTTCCCTACGCTCTTCAGCCAAATATTGTCTCCAATGACCGCGCTTAATGTAAGCGGCGCAAGTCCTGCATTTAGGAGAATGACGACGAGGGAGCTTAAGTGGGATGGAGATACGGGGCCGCTTTTAGCTCGCTCATAAATGTGGCTGCGCAATGCGACACGAAGCTCCGCTTCACTCATCGGTGACTCACTCTGAGACTCTTCGGTAAGTTCTGTCAGATCTTGAATTTTGCGAACCATCACCCACAGGGGCGCCGCAGGAAATGTCGCTCGTAGTTCTTTCACGAGCTGTCCCATCAAGTCCACATCTAAGGAATTACGCGAAAATCCATCATTGACAATACGGAGAACGGGCCAGCCCATGCTGTAACGGAGCCTCAGCCAGCCAATAACTCTGTTGCGCGAATTCGTATCTTTTAATTGAAGAAGCCAGCTTCCATCCCAGGGAGAAAATTTTACGGCCGTTATAAATCGATGATCCGATTTTGTGGATGACAGGGTGAGGCCTTCAAGATTCTGAAACGATTGAATGCCAAAGTGAAAGCGCGGAAGGTACGGGCGCAACCATGCCAGGCGATTGTTATCAAGGAAATAGTCAGGCCGTTCTATGAAGAGGACATCCCACAGATCATTCATGACGGGCAATGAAAGATCGTGTTCTCGCGCATATCCCAGGAGCTCGACTAGTTTCACACGTAGGGCAAATGGATAAATAAAGCGCAATATGCGGAGAGCAACAATGCGCAAAAATTCAGGGATGTCATACAGATAATCAAATGTGGAACGTTCGTGGATTTCCCGCGATGGGTTGTTCGGTAAACCTGCGTCGTGCCGTAGTTTTATGCTGACACGATTAGCCACACTGCGCGGCACATGCGCTGTCATGTGAATGATCACATTCTCGTCGTTCCTCTCTACTGAAAATTGACTTACTGAGCAGCGGGCGTCCAAGTTGAGCATGGCCTGGAGCATTAGCGTTCGCCGACTGGGATCGCCTGCTTTGCGATTGCGTGCATCCATGCGGAATTCCAGATGAACGATCTGCATCCCAGAAAAACGGTCCACGATGCGCCGGCCTAATTCATAAAGAGACTCCATGCCGATAATGCGGTGTCCTAAATCGGGGATCGCTTCCAGGGATGTCCACAAGGCGATGGCTTCCTTTTCAGTAAGACCGACCACTGTTAATTCCATGGCCGTCTTGGCTCTGCCAGGATCTTCGTGGTTAACTTTTACGAACTCAATATTCGCTAGATTCCCAGCGTACTGGTCAATGACGGAAGAGATGGCTAAAAGGAGACCGGGCCGATCATTTTCAGCGGTCAAGCGATAACTTGCCGTAGCGGGACTAGTTTTGCTGACGGCTGAATATCCTTTAAATCGGACACGCAATTTTTTTGCATGGAGAACCAGAGATATAACGCGGCTTGCAGACACTGCGCGGTTGGCGATTGCTGCTAGAAGAGATCGCTGGTTATGTAAATAATATTTTTGAAAAAGCCCCAACGTCGCTTTGATTTCATCCCAAGGAAGAGATTTTTCATTCTGGTTCGCGCTTTTCCAGGCTTTCAGTAACGTCTCTTTCCCGTTATCTTGGGCTGCTTCATAGCTTTCTTTCGACATCAGTTTTACAGGCGGACCCTCTTCCGTTCCTGGTGTATCAAGATCTTTTGATCGCACAACATCGAGTTGGTTGACTTTCCACGCCAGAGGGGTTGCATTAAACATTTCTAACTGGTTGTCCCGCTCAAGGCGTCGACGTGCTTCGTCAATGCATTGGTTCTGCAGCGGTGTGACGACCCACTCTTCCAAATGGGGGTCCCACTGGCCGCGAATGAATTCCAATGTAATATGCGGGACTTGGATTTCCGTATCGTGCGGGAAATACGCCGCATAAGCGTCCTGAAGGGCAATAAAACGCAGGTTGTCTTTGAACGTCTCCCACTTTAGCTCGATGGCAATGGCAGGGGTTCCGACAACGAGTTTCCGGATGCGTCCATTGTGAAGCAGAATAATTTCGCGTCCAAATCGCGCAACATCGCGTGTCCGCTTGGCAATTTGCCGTCTCAGATTCCAGGACCGAAGATTGTGAAAATATAAGGAGGTGTCATTACGGATGCCGGCGACGGTAAAGTGAAAAGCGTCCGGATCCAATTCGACAAGACATGCTTTGGTGGCTTCTAATTCTTTTTTTGTTTGCTCCGAAGATTCTCCCGGTGGAATTTTCCCGATCTGTTCACGAATGATCTCATCCAGCAACTCTCTATATTTCTTTTGAGTTGCAATGAGTTGTTGCTGGAAGACGGGATCATGCAGAGTCAGTGACAGAATGCCGAAATACTCGGATTTTCGTTTGGTCCCATCGGGTTGATAAACCATCCGTGTCAGGCTGGTCATCGGAATAATAAATCCGCCGCGATCCACCAGGTTTTGAAGGGCCTGTGCGCGTCGCCCTGCGTTATAAGGCGCCGGGGCATCTCCCGTGAATGCCGCTTTGCTTCGAGCATGCCATTGTGACCTAAGGGATTTCAGTCTGGCGGAAAGCCTTAGAGTCGTCACTCCGTATCGTCCTCCCGCAGGTTCCGCGGTAAGCGCTTGCTGTGTGATTTCTGTCAGAATGCGATTCGTATGATGTGACGCGTCCGGCATTGCGATGAAGGCAGAAGATATCTCTGGATTTGCTGTCACTGTCATCAGGGCAGCAATAAATAGCGCGCCCAAGCGGCGCGGAAAATGGCCGGCATTTTGCACCATGCTACAAGAATACAAGTAACTTCACCGTCGATGCCATAGGGCTTTTGCCGTGGAATACTGGGCCTATGGCCCTGTCTTTTTATAGGATCTTATGCTGATGAAAAAAGCATCTATTTTTAGTGTCATTTTGGCGGGGGGGGCCAGCAGCCGGCTTTTTCCATTCAATAAAATCCTTTCGGATTTAACGGGCGCGGGACGCACATTGATTCAGCAAGCCCAGGCACGGGCCCAGACCCTCTGTTCCAGGCGCGAGACGTATGTCTTGGCCGTTAAGGATCTCAAGACTCCCATTAAAGGTCAGTTGAAATTGTCCAATGAAAAAATTTTCGTGGATCCGGTGCGCCGTGGAACCTGGCCGACGCTCTTGTGGGCGATGGCGCATTTGCGCCGGTCGAATCCAGAGGCGGTGCTGGCGGTGCTGACCGGCGATCAGATCATTCCGCGTCTGGCGCCATTTCGGCGCGCCGCGCGACAAGCCTGCCGGCTGGCGCAAGACCATGCGGCGATCGTTATGCTGGGCGTGGCGCCGGGATCAAACGCGGCGGCCTGGACGGGCTTCGGCGTATTTCGCGTGGATGGCCATCGGGTGACCGCGTTTTCGGAAAAACCGTCGCTCGCGCAAGCGCAGGCCATGCTGCGCGAAGGCGGATGGGAGTGGAACTCCGGCATGTTTTTCTTCCGCATTTCAACCGCGGAAAAGGCGCTGGCCCGATTTCAGCCCGCCATGCACGCGGTGTACGAACGCCTGTGCGACGCGATTTCCCGTCGGAAAATCAGTCAAGCCCGCGCGCTTTACGCCGAATTCCCAGCCAAAATTCCACATCCTTTGGAGCCTACGCGCGAGGTCGACAATTCCATCGATTTCGCCATCATGATGCCGTTGGTGGGACGCTGTAGGCTTGAGGCTCCAGGGTCCAGGGTGTCTAGAGCCTACAGCCTGGAGCCTCGAGCGCTGGCCGTTACCGGCGGCCTGCCCGAATGGACGGATCTGGGCCAGTGGGAAACGCTGTGCGAGCGCATCCGGCCCGATCCGCGAAAAAATAGTTGCGTCGGCACCGTGAAAAAAGATGCCGCCACGCAACGCTGCATTCTTGCGGCGGATCGAGGGTTTACGTTGGATGTGCGCGGTCTTACGGATGCGGTCGTGGCTGTTTCCGAACGGGGATTGCTCGTGCTGCCGCGGCGCAAGCTGCCCCGGATTAAGGACTACGTGGCCCGCGCTCCTTCGAAAAAATTTCTTATTGTGAACGCGTTGTCGCAGGTTCGGATCCAGCGGTCTGGACGGCGGGTTGTGGTTTCGGGAGCGGCTTTTATAGGCTAGCGGGATGACCGTCCCGTCGGAAACCTGGAACGCCCTCACGCGCGGCTGCGCGGAAATCATCTCGGAAAAAGAGCTGCGCGCAAAGCTCGAAGAAGGACGGCCCCTGCGCATTAAACTGGGCGTGGATCCCACGGCCGCTGATCTCCATCTGGGTCACTACGTTGCGCTGCGCAAGCTTAAAACATTCCAGGATTTAGGGCATCATATTGATTTTCTTATCGGCGACTTCACGGCTCGTATCGGGGATCCTTCGGGTCGTTCGGAAACTCGTCCTGAGTTGTCAGCCGAACAGGTGAAAACCTATGCGCTTACCTATCAGGAACAGGTCTTCCGTGTTTTGGACAAAGAGAAAACGCATGTCCATTACAACAGCGAATGGTTCAACGCTATGGGCACCCTGGGGCTGGTTCAGCTCGCGGGTCACGCCACCGTCGCCCAGATGCTTAAACGTGCCGATTTTAAAAAACGTCTGGAAGTTGAGGGCGGCGATATTTCAATGCTTGAGTTCATGTATCCCATCATGCAGGGCTATGATTCTTACGCGTTAAATTCCGATCTCGAGCTGGGTGGCACGGATCAAAAATTTAATTTGCTCATGGGACGCGAAATCCAGAGAGATTATCAGAAGGATCTTCAGGTCGTTATGATGATGCCGCTTCTTGAAGGATTGGACGGCGTCAAAAAAATGTCCAAGTCGTACGGAAACTATGTCGCGTTCAACGATTCGGCCAATGACCAATTCGGCAAGCTCATGTCCATCCCCGATACGCTGATGTCCAAATACGCGGAGCTACTGACGGAGCTTGATCTGAATGCGCTAATGGCCCTGCACCCGCGCGAAGCCAAGGCACTGTTGGCGAAAACTATCGTAACGCAATTCCACGGCGCTGAAGCCGCGGCGCTCGCGGAATCGGAGTTCACGCGGGTTTTCTCCAAGAAGGAAATCCCGGTACAAATCGTTGAATTCCAAACCTCCCGTGGCATGCATCGGTTGTCTGATCTTTTAGCCGCCGCGAGTCTGGCGCCAAGTAAAAAGGAAGCGCAGCGTCTGCTCGCTCAGGGTAGCGTGCAGGTTGATGGGCAGCGCAGGGCGGATCGGGACACGGTCGATTTACAAGCTCCGGTTTTGATTCAGGTGGGCAAACGGCGGTTTGTAAGGGTCGTTCCGACATGATGACGGTGAAGAGCGTGAGGAGGGTGAAGAGGGTTGGGAGAGTTGATCGTTTTAAAGTCAAAACCCTCCTCACGCTCCCAACCCTCCTAACTCTTTTCGTTCTCCACCCTCCGCGGCTGCACGCTGCCCCCGAACTCATTTTATCCACCAGCACACTCGCTCCTGGCGATACCCTGCGCGTCGAGCTGGACAACATTTCGCCTTCGGATAAATTAAAGGCCGTTTTCCGCGGGCGCAGCTACGCCTTTTTCCCCGTCGGTCCTAATGCGCAGCGCGCGTTGATCGGTGTCGCGCTCGGTTCGCCGGCCGGCGATTTTCAAGTCAAAGTCCGTCGATCGGGCGCGCCGAATGAGGATCTTCCCGGTCTGGCGCCCATGGCGGTATCGATCGCCACGCATTCCTATATAGTCGAAAATGTGAATTTACCGGAGGCGAAAAATAAACTGGTTCCCGCGGAATCTAGGGAAAGCGCGCGCATTCGCAAGGCCAGCCGGATGTTGTCATCGCGCCAATATTGGGAGGGAACGTTCACGCCGCCCGTTCCCGGCGTGGAGATCGCGGCGTTCGGGTTGAAACGCGTGCATAATGGCAATGAACCGGCAGGTTTTCATA
>Ga0206844_10026_pt1 | contig 54870 bp, 33 predicted proteins | sample Alteio_BWOrgCont_22_FD_152907 | JGI IMG/M metagenome (GOLD analysis project Ga0206844, IMG submission 152907) | Enriched cells from forest soil in Barre Woods Harvard Forest LTER site, Petersham, Massachusetts, United States -... | ecosystem: Environmental > Terrestrial > Soil > Temperate forest >...
GGGTGGTAGTTCTTCCCGCTTCGACCCTTTTCATTTTAGTTAGCGAAAGGCCTGTGTCCTATGAAATGTCCCTATTGTGGACATGAAGAAGATCGAGTGTTAGACTCCCGCCCCCTCGATGCGGCGAGTATTATTCGACGCCGTCGTGAATGCCAGTCCTGTCAGAAACGCTTTACCACCTACGAACGCCTTGAAGAAGTACCTTTGATGGTCATCAAATCCAATGATCGCCGCGAACCGTTTGACCGCGAAAAATTGCGTGAAGGCATCGCCCGCGCCTGTGAAAAGCGTCCGATCAGCATGGACACCGTCGAGCGCCTGCTTTCCGAAGTGGAATATGAACTTCAAGATTATGTGATGCAGGTCCCCTCGCGCGTGATTGGCGAAAAAGTTCTGCAAAAATTGAAAGATCTGGATCCCGTCGCCTATGTGCGTTTTGCCTCCGTGTATCGTCAGTTCCAGGACATCGATGCGTTCATGGAAGAATTGAAAAAACTCAAAGAAGAACATGGCGTGAAACCGGCGCCGGAATTCCATCCGGGCCGCGGCGGCCGCCGTTCGGCGAAGCGAGTGGGCGATGAAGCGAATGAGCGAGGGAGTAGCGGCGAAAAAGAGGACACTTTGTTGGTTCGTAATGCTCTCGAAGAACTGAAAATATCCGATGTTAAAGTCTAACTTACTCGCTCACTTGCTTACTCGCTCACTCTCTATATGTTGAAATCCGACCGCTGGATCATTCGCCTGGCCAAAGAAAAGGGATTGATCGAACCCTTTGAAGCGGCGCAGGTCAAAGTCGCGGAAACCAAGGCCGGTCCCATGCCTGTCATTTCGTACGGTGTGTCCTCCTACGGGTATGACATCCGCCTGGCCCGCACGTTCAAAGTGCTGGATCCGGCGAAAGAACATCGCGGCATCGTCGACCCTAAAAATTTTGATTTAACCGCCTACACGGATTTCGAAGGGGACGTCTGTATTCTGCCGGCGCATGGCATGGCCATCGTGCAGTCGCTGGAGTATTTTCGCATCCCGCGTGAGGTGCTCGTGATTTGTCAGGGGAAATCGACGTATGCGCGCTGCGGTATTCATGTAGCGCTGGCGCCGCTCGAGCCCGAATGGGAAGGCCGTTTGACCTTTGCCATTATTAACACCAACGCGCTGCCCGCGAAAGTCTACGCGGGCGAAGGCGTGGCGCAAATTTTGTTTCTGGAATCGGATGAGGTATGTCAGACCTCTTACGCTGATAGACAGGGGAAATATCAGAAGCAATCCGTTTTAACACCACCAAAAGTGTAGGGGCGCACAGTGCGCCCACGTCAATAGGGAGGAGTATCTATGTCATTCTTTGTTGGGCGCGACCGCGAGGCGCGTCGTGCTTATGGGTTCGATGAAATTGCGTTAGTTCCGGGAGCCGTCACCTGTAATCCTGAAGAAGTGCAGATTTCGACGAGTATCGGTTCCTTGAAGTTGGAAATCCCATTCCTGGCGAGCGCCATGGACGGCGTGGTGGACAGCAAATTCGCCATCGCCATGGGCAAACTAGGTGGCCTGGCCGTGCTGAATCTGGACGGCATTCATTCCCGTTACGATAACGTGGATGAGGTCTATCAGAAGATCGCCGCGGCGCCGCCGGAATCCGCGACGGAGCTCGTGCAGAAGCTTTATAAAGAACCGGTCAAAGAAGCGCTTATCGCGAAACGCGTGAAGGAAATCAAAGCGGGCGGCGGCTATGCCGCGCTTTCGAGCATCCCGCAGAACGCGGTGAAATTCATCAAGATCGCCGAAGAAGCGGGCGCGGATCTTTTTGTGATTCAGTCGACGGTGACGTCCGTCCGCCATATCGCCACCCAATACAAAATCGTCGATCTTAAAAAAGTTATTTCCAGCGTCAAGATTCCCGTCGTCCTGGGGAACACGGTCAGCTATGACGCCTGTCTGGAACTTTTTGAAACCGGCTGTGCGGGCGTTTTGGTTGGTGTGGGACCTGGCGCGGCCTGCACGTCGCGCGGCGTGCTCGGGATCGGCGTTCCGCAAGTCACCGCGACGGTCGATTGCGCGGCGGCGCGGGACTTTTACTTTAAACGGTCGGGACGCTACGTCTCGATCATTACCGATGGCGGCATGAACATGGGCGGCGAAATCTGCAAGGCCTTCGCTTCCGGCGCGGATGCGGTGATGGTGGGATCCGCGTTTGCCCGCTCGAAAGAAGCTCCGGGACGCGGCTATCACTGGGGCATGGCCACGCCGCATCACAATCTGCCGCGCGGCACGCGCATCCATGTGGGCACCTCGGGATCTTTGGAAGAAATTCTCTATGGCCCGGCGCGTACCGATGATGGCACGCAAAACCTGGTCGGCGCCCTGCGCACCTGCATGGGAACGGTCGGCGCGCAAACGATTAAAGAATTGCAGCTGACGGAAATTGTGATCGCGCCCGCGATTCAGCATGAAGGGAAAATATTTCAGAAGGCGCAGCGCGTGGGGATGGGGAAGTGATAAAAGTCAAAGACAATTGTAGGGGCGCACGGCTGTGCGCCCACGCCATCACGATGGCATCGCAATTGGAATTGATTGATATTGAATGCCATGGGATGGGCGCACAGCCGTGCGCCCCTACAATTCCATGATTGTCATTCTTGACTTCGGTTCACAATACACCCAACTCATCGCGCGCCGTGTACGCGAGGCGAAAGTCTATTGCGAAATTCTGCCGTTTCGTGCGTCGCTTGAGGAGATCCGCAGTCGCAAACCCACGGGGCTGATTCTTTCCGGTGGGCCGTCGAGCGTGTATGCCGCGGATTCACCGCATCCCGATGCGGGCCTCTGGTCGCTGGGCCTGCCCGTGCTGGGCATTTGCTACGGCATGCAGTTAATGACCGAGCATTTTGGCGGCAAGGTGAAGCGCTCAGACCATCGCGAATATGGTCTGGCCGAAATCCAGGTGGAAGAAAATAAAGGGTTGTTCCTGGGATTACCCAGCGCGCTGCCGGTATGGATGAGCCATGGCGACGCCGCGGAAAAACTGCCCGAGGGATTTATCTGCGTCGCCAAATCACGCAACTCGCCGTTTGCGGCCATCGCCAATCCCGCGAAGAAAGTATACGGCGTTCAGTTCCATCCGGAAGTCCGGCACACGCCGGAAGGTCCGGAGATGCTCAGTAATTTTCTCTTCAATATCTGCGGCGAGACGCCGTCATGGACGATGGATTCGTTTATTCAAGATCAGGTCAAGGCTATCCGTGAAAAAGTGGGGACGTCCCATGTGATTTGCGCCATGTCCGGCGGGGTGGATTCGGCCGTCGCGGCGCTGCTCATCGATCGCGCCATCGGCGATCAACTGACCTGTATTTTCGTCGACAACGGGTTATTGCGGCATGGCGAAAAAGAGCGCGTGGAAACGCACTTCAAAAAGCGCTTCAAGGGCGAACTCAAAATCATCGATGCCACCGACCGTTTTCTGAAGGTCCTGGCCGGTGTCCAGGATCCCGAACGCAAACGCAAAGCCATCGGCGGCGAATTTATCGCGGTATTCGACGAAGAAGCCAAGAAGATCGGACCGGTTGATTTTTTAGTGCAGGGGACGCTGTATCCCGACGTGATCGAAAGCGTGTCCGTCAAAGGGCCTTCAGCCACGATCAAAACCCATCACAACGTGGGCGGCTTGCCCGAACGCATGAAGCTGAAACTTATTGAGCCGCTGCGCGCGCTATTTAAAGATGAAGTGCGTTTACTCGGACGCGAGCTGGCCATTCCCGATGAACTGCTGCAGCGCCATCCCTTTCCCGGTCCTGGTCTGGCCGTGCGCGTGTTGGGACCGATTACGCGGGAGCGTTTGGAGCTCGTCCGCCGAGCGGACGCGATTGTGGAAGAAGAAATTCGCAGCGCCGGCCTTTACAACAGCATGTGGCAGGCCTTTGCGGTGCTTCTGCCTGTGAATTCCGTCGGCGTGATGGGCGATGAGCGCACGTATGAAAACGCCGTGGCCATTCGCGCGGTCGAATCCACCGATGGCATGACCGCGGATTGGGTGAAGCTGCCTTATGAGGTGATGGGAAAAATGTCCAGCCGCATCATCAATGAAGTCCGCGGTATCAATCGCGTGGTCTACGATATTTCTTCCAAGCCGCCGGCGACGATCGAGTGGGAATAGTGGAACAGCGGGGGAATGACGCTCCAGGCTCTAGGCTGCAGGCTGTAGGGGGAAATCCTTCGCCTGGAGCCTCGAGCCTGCAGCCTGGAACGGCATTGCCCCTTCCGTTGTACATTCGCGGTAAAGTGCGGGATGTGTATGATCTGGGCGACTTCCTGCTGATGGTGGCCTCGGACCGCGTGTCCGCGTTCGATCATGTGCTGCCCACGCTCATTCCGGACAAAGGAAAAATTCTGACGCAGATTTCCGCCTTCTGGTTCGAGCAGCTCTGGGATGTCGTGCCCAATCATATTGTCGCTACCAACGTCGATGATTTTCCGCTTTCCCTGCAGCCTTTCAATGCGGCCTTGAAAGGCCGTTCCATGCTGGTCAAGAAAACCAAAAAGCTGCCGGTGGAATGCGTGGTGCGCGAATATTTGGCCGGCAGCGGCTGGAAAGAATATCAGGAGACGGGCGAAATTTGCGGCGTGCGACTGCCGCCGGGCCTGCGCGAATCGGACCGCTTGCTGGAACCCGTATTCACGCCCGCCACGAAAGAAGAAGGCGGCAAGCACGATGAAAATATTTCCTTTGCGCGCTTCGCGGAGATTGTCGGAAAAGAAACCGCGGAAGTGCTACGCGACCGCAGCATCGCCTTGTTTATCAAGGCTTCGCGGCTGGCGGATCGCCAGGGCCTGATTTTGTGCGATACTAAATTTGAATTCGGGATTTTAAATGGGGTCATCACCTTGATCGATGAAATTTTAACGCCGGATTCGTCGCGCTACTGGGAAAAATCCCTGTGGGAACCCGGGCGTTCGCAAAACAGTTTTGATAAGCAGTTCGTGCGCGATTATCTGGAATCCATTCACTGGAACAAGCAGGCCCCGGCGCCCGCGCTGCCGGAAGACATCGTTCAAAAGACGCGCGCTAAATACATGGATGCCTATCAACGCATCACGGGGAAACCGTTCTAATGCACGACACTTGGCTGATTGAGGTTGGATATAAAGCGGGAGTGCCTGATCCCGCGGGGTCCGGCCTTGAAAAAGATTGCAAGCATGCCCGCGTGAAGGAGATTAAGACCGCCCAGATATCGCAGTTGTACCGGCTTGTCGGCGAGCTGACACCGGCAGAGCGGCTGCGTGTAATGAATGATTTATTAACGGATCCCATTATTCAAACCTCTCAGGACGGTGCTTTGCGCAAAAAGGGAGCCACGACCGTGGACATTTGCTTTAAAACGGGAGTCACGGACGTGGTGGGAGAAACCGTGATGAAAGGCATCCGGGATCTGGGCATTCAGGGCATACAGGAAGTCCGCACCGGCACGCGTATCCGTTTTCCGGCCTTAAAGCGCGCGGAGACGGCGCGCCATGTCGCGGTGACTTTTTTAGCGAATCCTTTGATTCAGGATATTTTTACCCATGTCGATTGAACTCTCCGCGCAGGCCGGACGCATCCCCGTGCGCGGCGCGACGGACGCCAAACTTTCCGATATCAGTCGTAAAGGGATGCTCTCGCTCTCCCTGGCGGAGATGAAAGCCATTCAGGCGTACTATGCCGGTCAGCAGCGCGATCCGACCAATGTCGAACTGGAAACCCTGGCGCAGACCTGGAGCGAGCACTGCAAACATAAAACCTTCAGCGGCGTCATCGATTACGAAGAATCCGGCCGCGGTTCGCGTACGTACGACAATTTATTGAAGTCGACGATCATGCGCGCGACGCGCGAGCTTAATTATGCCTGGTGCTGGTCCACCTTCAAAGACAACGCGGGAATCATCGCTTTAGATGACGACTGGGGCATCGCGTTTAAAGTGGAAACGCACAACCATCCTTCTGCGCTGGAACCCTACGGTGGAGCAGGCACCGGATTAGGCGGCGTGATTCGCGATATTTTAGGCGTGGGCCTGGGCGCTAAACCCGTGTTGAATACCGACGTGTTCGCTTTCGCGCCGGCGGACATCGCGCCGCGCAAAATCCCCAAAGGCGTGCTGCCGCCGCGCCGCATCATTCAAGGCGTCGTGTCGGGCGTGCGCGACTACGGCAACCGCATGGGCATTCCCACGTCGAACGGATCCGTCTATTACGATGAGCGTTTTGTCGCCAACCCGCTCGTCTTCTGCGGCACCGTGGGCGTTATTCCTAAAAACAAGGTGCCTAAATCGGTCGTGCCCGGCGATTACGTGGTGAGCATGGGCGGACGCACGGGCCGCGATGGCATCCATGGCGCGACATTTTCTTCGGCCGCTTTGGAAGAAGGGATTTCTTCCAGCGTTGTGCAGATCGGCCATGCCATCATGGAAAAACGCGTGATGGATGTGTTGCTCGCCGCGCGCGACAAAGGACTTTATCGTGGCATCACCGATTGCGGCGCCGGTGGTTTTTCTTCGGCGGTGGGTGAACTGGGTTCGGAAACCGGCGTACGTGTGGATCTGGAAAAGGCGCCCTTAAAATACGCGGGCCTCGCGCCCTGGGAAATCTGGGTGTCGGAAAGCCAGGAGCGAATGGTGCTCGCCGTGCCGCCCACCGCGTGGATGGAATTGAAAGCTCTCGCGGATTCCGAAGGCGTGGAAGTCAGCGTCATCGGCGAATTTACCGACGATAAAAAGCTGACCGTGTGCCATGCGGGGAACGTCATGGGCCAGCTCGACATGCATTTTCTGCATGACGGCATGCCGCGCATCCACCAGAAAGCCGTCTGGCGCAAGAAAGCCAAAATTCCCAATCCCGCGCAGATGACGCATCGGATCGCCAAAATTTTTAGCGGCAAGAAGATTGATTTGGGCAAGACCCTGCATGCGCTGCTGGCACATCCCAACATTGCGTCTAAGAAATGGATTGTGCAGCAATATGATCATGAAGTGCAGGGCGGTAGTGTCATTAAACCCTTTGTGGGCTTCGCGCAGAGCGGCCCCAGTGACGCCTGCGTGTTCCGTCCGCTGCTCGACAAGCCGCAGGGTGTTGTCGTGTCCAACGGATTTAATCCGTCCTATGGCGAACTTGATGCGTATTGGATGACCGCACTGGCGATCGATGAAGCGCTGCGCAATCTCGTGGCCGTGGGCGGCGATATTGCGCGCACCGCCATTCTGGATAATTTTTGCTGGGGCGATCCCAAGGATGAAGACGAACTGGCCGCGCTGGTGCGCGCCTGCCAGGCCTGCTACGACGTCTCCAAAGGCTTTGGCGTGCCCTTTATTTCCGGCAAGGACAGTTTGAACAATACCTGGAAAGATCCGTCGGGCAACCTGCATTCCATCCCGCGGAGTCTTTTGATTTCGGCCATCGGCGTGATTCCCAACGCGGAAAAAGTGGTCACCATGGATGTAAAAGAACCGGGCAATGGGGTCTACCTCGTCGGCGAAACCCGCGAAGAGCTGGGCGGCGGCCATGTCTGGAAAGCGCTTAAGCGCGTGAGCCAGGGGGAAGTGCCGCGCGTGAACGTGGCGCGCGCCAAAGAAACTTTCACCTTGATGCATGAAGCGATCAGCAAAGGGTTTGTGCGCGCGGCCCATGATTTGTCGGAAGGCGGCCTGGCCGTGGCCGCCGCTGAAATGGCGTTTGCCGGGGATTGGGGACTCGATTTGGATTTACGCAAAGCCCTGGTGTCCGGTGAAATTTCCGAAGCGGGGCTGCTCTTCTCTGAATCCGCCAGCCGTTTTCTCGTCGAAGTACCGGAGATCACGCGACCCTTGTTTGAAACGCTTTTTAAAGGTCGCGCCGCGCGGCTCGGGCGCGTGACGACGCGCAAAACCTTGAAGATTCGCAATGGCGCCAAACGCGTGGTTCTGGAAGAACCGCTTTCCACGTTAAGTCAGGCCTGGGAGACGGGAAAATCATGAAAGCCTTGGTGTTGCGTTCCGCAGGCACCAATTGTGATCAGGAATCCGCGCATGCGCTGCGCCTGGCCGGCGCGGAACCGACCGTGCTGCACATCAATCAATTTTTAGCCGGCCACGCCACGTTTGACGATTATAAAATCATGATTATCCCCGGCGGTTTCTCTTATGGTGATGACATCGCGGCGGGAAAAATTCTGGCCAATGAGTTGCGCTTCAAGCTGGGCGATGCGCTCTCGCGCTTCATTAAAGATGGCCGGCGGGTGATTGGCATCTGCAACGGCTTCCAGGTGCTGGTAAAGACCGGATTTCTGCCGGGGAACGCGACACGTACGCAAAGCGTTACATTAGCGCACAATGATTCGGGACGTTTTCAATGCCACTGGGTGCGGATGAAACGGGAAAAATCCGCGTGCAGTTGGCTCAATTTGACGGAGGCGACCTGGGATTTGCCCATGGCGCACGGCGAGGGAAAATTCATGACGCAGGATGCCGCGCTTCTTCAGGAGCTGGAGAAAAAGGGACAGGTCGTCTTCCGTTATGAGGGGACGAATCCCAACGGATCGCAAAACGCGATCGCCGGACTCTGTAACGCCGACGGGAATGTCGTCGGTCTGATGCCGCACCCGGAGCGGCATGTGAACGCGCACCAGCATCCGGAATGGTCACGCCGTCCAAGCAGTAAAATAGATCCGGTGGGCCTGCAGTTTTTTAAGGCCGCCGTGCAGAATTGGAATTAATGTCATGACTGAAAAATCAGCGCTCCACGACGATCACTTCCATGACGAATGCGGCGTGATGGGCGTTCAGCACCATCCCGATGCGGCGCGGCTTGTTTATCTTGGTCTTTACGCCTTACAGCATCGCGGCCAGGAATCCGCCGGCGTCACGGTATCGAATGGCACGGAGCTGATCCGCCATATCGGCATGGGGCTGGTCGCGGACATTTTTGACAAGGCCGCGCTGGAACCGTTGAAAGGCCGGCTAGCTATCGGCCACGTGCGCTATTCGACCGCCGGCGATACGACCTTGCGCAATGCGCAACCGCTTCTGGTCACGACGGTCCATGGCGATGTGTCCGTCGCGCATAATGGAAATCTCACGAATGCGCTGCGCTTACGCAAAGATCTCGAAGCCCAGGGCGCTATTTTCCAAACGACGTCCGACAGCGAAGTCGTGCTGCATCTCATCGCCCGTTCCAAAGCCGCGAACATGCGTGACGCCATTATTGATGCGTTGCGGCAGTTGGAAGGTTCTTATTCCTTAGTCTTTGCAACAAAAAAGGATCTGATGGCGGCGCGCGACCCATACGGCGTGCGTCCGTTATCCATGGCGCGCATGCGCGAGGCCGTGGTGTTCGCGTCGGAAACCTGCGCCTTTGACCTGTTGGGCGCAAAGCTCGTTCGGGAAGTGAAACCGGGCGAATTGATATCCGTCGACAGCCATGGCGTGCGCTCCGTAATTTTTACGGAAAGCAAACGTACGGCCCACTGTAGTTTTGAAAATATTTATTTTGCCCGCCCGGATGGCCTGCTTTTTGGCAAAAGCGTGTATGCGGTACGCACGGAACTCGGCAAACAGCTGGCGCGCGAGTCGCCCGTAGCCGCGGACCTTGTGGTGGCAGTCCCGGATTCCGCGAACGTGGCGGCGGTGGGTTATGCGCAGGAGTCCGGCATTCCTTATGGATTGGGGCTGATTCGTAGCCATTACATCGGCCGCACGTTTATCGAGCCCCGGCAGTCCATCCGCGACTTTGGCGCGCGAATTAAATACAATGCCGTGCCTGACGCTTTGAGAGGAAAACGCATCGTGCTCATTGATGACTCGATCGTCCGTGGTACCACCAGTAAAAAGTTAGTCCGCATGCTGCGCCGCGCGGGCGTCAAAGCCATTCATATGCGCATCAGCTCACCCCCGATTGTCGGCCCCTGTTATTACGGCATTGATACGCCCACGCGCAAAGAACTGATCGCCGCCAACAATTCCGTCGCGGAAATTCGCGAATACCTCGGCGTTGACAGCCTGGCCTATCTCTCGGTCGAAGGTCTGCTCAAATGCTGCAACGGCACGCAAAAAACGTTTTGCGTCGGCTGTTTTACGAATGACTATCCCATCCCGCTCATGGATTTCGAAAACAAGGATATCCGCCCGGTATGTTAAGAGGCGCTCTAGGCTCTAAGCTCGAGGCTCTAGGCCGTTATTTTTTTAATATCCCAGGAGCCTGCAGCCTAGAGCCTGGAGCGCCGTTATGAACATCCTTGTCATTGGCAGCGGCGGACGCGAGCATGCCATCATCCACGCGTTAAAACGCAGTCCTCAAGTGGGGAAATTGTGGTGCGCGCCGGGGAATGCCGGCATCGCGCAGGATGCGGAATGCGTGTCCATCTCCGCCGATAATCAGCTCGAGCTGCTCGCCTTCGCCAAGCAAAACAAAATTGATCTCACCATGATTGGACCGGAAGCGCCGCTCGTTGATGGGCTGGCGGATCGCTTTCGCCAGGAAGGCTTGCGCGTGGTTGGACCGACGAAAACAGCCGCGCGCCTGGAAGGCAGCAAATCTTTTGCCAAAGAATTTATGCACAAGTACGGCATTCCCACGGCCCGCTATGAGGTCATTCCCAATCTGCAGAAGGGCACGTATCAGCTCCAGCATTGGATGGGGCGCAGCGTGGTGAAGGCAGATGGCCTGGCCGCCGGCAAGGGCGTCAAAGTCTGCGAGTCGCAAGCGGAAGCCAAAGATTTTTTATATGAGCTGATGGGCAAAGAGATTTATGGCGCCGCCGGATCCACTGTCATTATCGAAGAATGTCTGGACGGCGAAGAAGCGACGATTCTTGCATTTTGTGACGGTAAAACGCTGGTTCCTATGCCTGCATCGCAGGATCATAAGCGGCTTTTAGAAGGCGATCGCGGGCCTAATACCGGCGGCATGGGCGCTTATGCGCCGGCGCCTGTGGTGACGCCCGATATTCTGAAGATCGTAGAGAAAACCGTATTCCAGCCATTTTTAAAAGGAATCAAAGCCGAAGGCTTTGATTATCGCGGCATTATTTATTTTGGCCTCATGCTGACCAAAAGCGGGCCGCAGGTTTTGGAATTTAACGTGCGTTTTGGCGATCCGGAAACGCAAGTCGTCCTGCCGCTGCTGGATTCTGATTTTGTTTCGATTCTGAAAGCCGTGGCCGATCAGACACTTTCACCGGAGATGGTGGTGTGGAAAGATGCCGCTTCGATCTGCGTGGTCATGGCATCCGCCGGTTATCCGGGGACTATTGAAAAAGGGAAACCCATTCAAGGCTTAGACGCTGTGCCCAAGGGTGTACATGTCTATCACGCCGGCACGGCCATGGCGAGCGGTCAGATGGTGACGCAAGGCGGTCGCGTTCTGGGAATCACGGCGGTCGATGCGCATCTGAGCAAAGCGCGCGAAAAGGTTTATGCGGGAGCCGACAAAATCACGTGGGACGGCGTCATGTACCGCAAAGATATTGGGTATCGGGCCCTGGAGGCTGTCCAGTGAAAAGGCCTGACTATGATCAAGAGTCGGGCAAACAAATTTTAGATGCGGCCGGAATAGCCCAGAAAATTGCCGAATTAGGCCAGCATATTGTGAAGGAATTTGGGGCCGATGGCGGTGGTGTGGCGCTCGTGGGCATTCAGACGCGCGGCGCGCATCTCGCGCGCCGATTGGCGGCCTGGCTGACACAAAAAACGGGTCAGGACGTTCCTGTGGGTATACTGGACATCACGCTTTATCGGGATGACGTGCTAACGATTGCCGAACAGCCGACCGTGAAGGAAACCGACCTGCCTTTTGATCTGGAAGACCGCCCTCTGGTTCTGGTGGATGATGTGCTGTTCACCGGCCGCACCATTCGCTCGGCGATGAACGCGATCGTGGATTATGGGCGGCCGAAATGCGTGCGCCTGGCGATTCTAATTGACCGCGGGCATCGCGAACTTCCCATCAGCGCGGATTATGTAGGGCTTGCGGTGACCACCCGCCGTGATGATATTGTGGATGTGAATCTCATGGAAGTTGACGGTTCTGACAGCGTATGCGTGCGGCCTGATCCTAAAGATGCCGTTTAAACATAAAGACCTTCTCGGGATCGAGGGATTGAGCCCGGAGGATATCGAACGCATCCTGCACACCGCGGCGCCCTTTAAAACCCTGTTCACCCGTTCGATCAAGAAAGTCCCCACGCTGCGGGGAAAAACCGTCGCGCTCCTTTTTTACGAGCCCTCCACACGCACAAGAACCTCGTTCGAGCTTGCGGCGGCGCGCCTGTCCGCGGATGCCATGAGTTTGAATGTGGATTCGTCCAGCATCAAAAAAGGCGAATCGCTCGTCGATACGGCGCTGAACCTGGAAGCGATGAAAGTGGATTTTATGGTCGTGCGCCATTCCGTGTCGGGCGCGCCGGAACTCCTGGCCAAGAGCGTGCAAGCGCACGTCATCAACGCCGGAGACGGCAATCATGAGCACCCGACGCAGGCGTTGCTCGATCTCTTCACCATGCGCGAAAAGAAAAAAAAGATTCAAGGTCTGAACGTCGCCATCATCGGCGACATCCTGCATTCGCGCGTGGCGCGTTCCAATATCTGGGCGCTGACCAAAATGGGGGCGAACGTTCGGTTGTGCGGCCCAGCGACGCTGGTTCCGCAGGAAATGCGCAGCGCGTTCGGAAAATCCGTGTCCGTCACGTACCAGGTGAAAGAGGCATTGGATGGCGCGGATGTCGCGTATGTCTTGCGACTACAGACGGAACGCCAGCTGGACCACCTGTTTCCAAGCCTCCGGGAATACCACGAATTTTACGGCCTGGATGCGCGCAAGCTGGCCTGGGCGAAAAAGGACTGCATCGTCATGCATCCGGGGCCCATGAACCGCGGCGTGGAAATCGCCTCGCCCGTGGCCGACGGTCCGCAGTCCGTGATTCTGGACCAGGTCACGAACGGCATTGCCGTGCGGATGGCGGTCATGTATTTGCTGGCTGGGGGAAAAGTCTAATGGCGAACGGCGCTGGACCGCTTTTAATTCGCGGCGGGCACGTGGTGGATCCGCGCAACAAGCGCGATGAAATCGCCGATGTCCTGCTGGTTGACGGACGCATTTCCGAGATTGGGCGCAGCCTGCGTCCAGCGACGGGTGTCGAGGTGTATGAAGCGGCGGGGAAATTAGTCACGCCCGGATTAATCGATATGCATGTGCATTTGCGCGAGCCTGGGCAGGAAGAAAAAGAAACGATCGCTACCGGCACCGCCGCGGCGGCGATGGGCGGTTTTACCGCCGTGGCTTGCATGCCGAATACGGTTCCCGCGTTGGACAACGTCTCGCAAATTCAGTTTGTCTTGATGAAAGCGCGCAGCGAAGGCCATGTGCGGGTTTATCCCGTGGGCGCCATTACGAAGGGCCAGGAAGGCAAGGAGCTGACGGAGATCGGCGCTATGTTCCGCGCCGGCTGCGTGGCGTTGTCTGATGATGGATTGCCCGTGGCCAACTCCAATTTATTTCGGCGGGCCTTGGAATATGCGCATACCTTTAATATTCCGGTCATTGATCATTGTGAAGATGCGGAGCTCTTCAAAAATGGCGTCATGAACGAAGGCGATCTTTCGTCCCGGCTCGGCCTCAAAGGCATTCCGCGGCAGGCCGAATATATCGTGGTGGCGCGCAACATCGCGCTCTGCGAGCTCACGCATGCGCGGCTCCATCTCACCCATTTGTCCACGAGTGAATCCGTGGCGCTCGTGCGCGACGCGAAAAAGCGCGGCCTGCCCATCACGGCCGATACCTGCCCGCATTACTTTACGCTGACGGAAGACGCGGTCGCCGGCTACAACACGCTGGCCAAAATGAACCCGCCGCTGCGGCGCGAAGAAGACCGCCAGGCGCTGATCGCCGGTCTGTTGGATGGCACCATGGACACGATCGCCAGCGATCATGCCCCGCATACCTTTGCTCAGAAATCGCGGGAGTTCAGCGTTGCGCCGTTCGGCATCATCGGATTAGAAACCACGGTCGGGCTGCTCTTCACGGAAATGATTCAAAAGCACGGCATGTCCGTCATGGCCGCCATCCGCACGCTGACCGAAGCGCCGGCCCAGGCCTTAAATTTGCCCGGCGGGCATCTCACGGTGGGATCCATCGCCGATGTCACCGTGATCGATCCCAAGGAGCGCTGGGAAGTCAAAACCTTCACCTCCAAAAGCCGCAATTCGCCTTTCGTAGGCCGCACGTTGACCGGCAAAGCCGTCCTCACCGTGGTCGACGGCAAAGTCGTCATGCGCGACGGCAAACTGCTGGATTGACATATTTATGTTTTTATGCTAAACAGGAAGCATGAGAACGACGATTGATCTTCCGGACCCGCTGTTTCGCGAGGTAAAGTCTTTTGCCGCCATGAACGGGATTAGCTTGCGGGAAGTGTTTCAAATGGCGATTGAGCATGAACTCGCGCATGCCCATAAATCAGATGTCGTGCGCGATAAGGTCCGGCTTCCGCTGATTAAATCCAAACATCCGGGCTCCCTGCATTTAACGAATGCCGATATCGAAGACCTGCTTACCTGACGTTAACGTCTGGGTGGCATTGGTTTTTGATGGGCATGTGCATCATCAGGCGGCCACGCGCTGGTTTAATCCCATTCAGGAGACGATTGCATTTTGCCGTGTGACGCAGATGGGATTCCTGCGACTCATTTCCAATCCCAAGGTGATGGGCAAGGCGGTACTCACCCAAAAACAAGCCTGGCATCACTATGATCAGCTCCTGGAAGATCCGCGCATTACGTTTTTGAATGAACCCAGCGGATTGGAGCCGGTCTGGCGTTCGGTGATGCATTCACAAGTCCGTTCGCGCTCCTGGACCGACGCTTACCTGATGGCTTTTGCGACTGCGCGCGATCTCACCTTGGTGACGTTTGATCGGGCGCTGCAAACCGCGACGGACTCCGGCGTCACTATTCTTTCTTAGACGGGGAAGATTTTGTATTAGTCGGAATCGCGCGGAACGAGTTGAGAAGGGATCGTGAGATGAACAGGACCTTTGACGCGGCCCTCGATAAGGTTCAGCAAAAGATGAGTGCCCTCCTTGGCCATTTCAAAAAAAGGCTGCGCTACCGTGCTTAATCGTGGCGACAAATGTTCGCCCATCGCGAGACCATCAAATCCCATCACGGCTATCTCTTGGGGCACTTTTTTGTGCAGGCCCTTCAGTGCCTGGATCGCGCCAAACGCCATCTCATCGTTGGTGCAGACCAATGCCGTCAGTATCTGGCTTTTGGGCCGCTTGAACAGCTCAATCGTCGCCTGATAACCGCTTGCCGGCGTGAAATTTCCGACAGACGCGAAACCAGCATGGAAGGATAGCCGATGGTCCGCCAATGCGGCATTGAAGCCCTCTAGCCGGTCGGCGACATCGGTCGAACCGTCATCAGTATGAATAAGTCCGATATGTTCATGGCCTTTTTGAATGAGGCGCAGCACTCCCTGATACATAGCGTCTCGATTGCTGAAGGACACGGTGTTGATTTGACTATTCTTCAGCGTGCCAATGTTAAGCGCGACGATGGGTTTATTCCAGCGGCGCTCCATCGAGTAGGCCACTTCCTGGAGACGCTCGAGTGTGAAATCGCAAATCGTCGAAATGAGCAGCCCATCGACACCATTCCCGATCGCCTCCTGGTCCATGTCGCGTAATGACTTGCCGCGCGGCAGGATGGCGATCCGCGAACCATACCCATGATGTTCGTTCAATGCCTCGGAAATTCCCCATTGGATCTTGCTCAGATAGTCGCTGAAAAACAACGAGCCAAACGCTGAATAAAGGATGATACCCAGGGTATGCGAGCGTCCCATTACGAGGTTGCGCGCCGCCTGGTTGGGCACGAAACGGTGTTTTTCGGCGTAGGTCGCAATACGGTGGCGCAGGGCCGGATTCACCAGCTGGGCCGTCGCCGGGTTCAATGCCCGGGAGATCGTGGCCGTCGAAACGTGCAGTTTTTTAGATAAATCCTTGATCGTCATGGATGGACCCAGCCGCCTTCCCCAATTGCTTCATATTATTTTGGGTCTTTATGTAATCGATTACATTCATTATGCTTATGCAATGCAATCGTATACATCACTTTTTCTTGCCCGTCAAGAGTTTTGTCGACGAGCCGTGGCGGTGATCCTGCAGCTCAGTATGACCATCCCGGGTGTTCCCAAAGAGGATGGCGTCGATGCTCATTTTGGACAAGAACAGGCCATTTCTAAAGAAGCTATTGTGGGAGCCACGATTTGGTTTTGGCGCCCATTCGCCACAAGAGCATCTGTGTCTGTGAAGTCGGAAACGAAGACCCTGCAGTTGCCCGCGACGCTAACTCTGCCTGAGAGCCAATTTAGCGCGGTTGTTCGGCAACGTCTTGGTGAATGGATCTATCCTCGTTTCCCCAAAGATCATCGTTCGCTGGGCTATTCCGGCTTACTGAACACCTATCTGGATGCGGATCAGCGCGTCGAACTCTTCCGCTTACAGGCAAAGGTCATGGCCGCAGCTTGGTTGCCTGCGAGAAGCCAGGTATACACGTATCGCGGAGCGGAAATGACGCCGAGCTGGGCAGAATTCAACAGCGTAGCAGAGCGGTTGTTCCCATTTCTGAAAGATGTAGAAGAGAACACCAAGAATTGGAAAGAAAAAACACCGGCATATGTGGCATCCCAAACATTTTATGCCGCTTATGATGCATTTCTTCAGGAAATCGCTGATGTCATCGATTTTGCGACATGGACCGATGTGGAATCACAGATCCGGAAGCTGGAGCCTTTCACTGTCGGGCTTCTGGGTCGTGAAGCGTTTCATCACTTATCCACCTGGTATTCTGGCGACGTCCAGGCCTATCACGACGCCTTGAACGCTGGCGAGGACCCGGAGATTCTTAAGGCGCATTTTAGGAAACTCCATGATGAGCGCTACATCCCCTTCGTCAGGAACAGTCTGTTGGCTCAGGAATTGGTTCGTGGCTCCGGATCCACGATGGCTCCCGGGGATATTCTTCATCAAACGGTTCTCGAAATCCAAAAAGATCTATTGCTTGATGCGACTTTTGCCCAGCCGCCGCATGTCATGGATATGCATGCGCTGGCGGAGGACATGCGTCTTTTAGAAGCTTGCTTGCGCGGAACAATACCCGTTAAAAAAGCCGTCGCTCAGGTCTCCGCCATTTCTCCGTTGGACTTTGTCGTGCAATGGACGGCTGCTCGCTTGGCGTTTGAGCAGGATCCTAATGAAAATCTCTTCCATGGCCGGCAAAAGATCGCCTGGTATTTGATCGATCATCTGCAGCGACGCGCCTATGCAAAAACCGCAGCGGTTTATGGGGTGCTGCTGTATTACTCTGACAGGGGGTGGTGGACACGGAGCCCCTCAATTCATAACCTTCAAGATCTGTTAGAGCGCGCCGCAAAAGATGTGGATGCCACTTTGCCCCGCTTTAAGAATCAACCTATCACCTTAGGACTTTTAGAGGCATGTGAAATTCGTAAAGTACCCGTCTATGTTGGGTTGATGCCTTTTGATATTTCGCGCGGAAGAAATGGAGAAGGTATTCAAGTCGGGATTGTGACTCGCATCGAGTCGGAAATAGTGTCCGCGCCATCGGAGACAAAAAATAGCAGGGCTCTCATTGGTAGTCCAAAGCGTTTGCTTTATCTGAGCGGGCATAGCCATCCCATTCAGATGGAGGATATTCAATGGCTGGCTGTCGATGATGATGAAACATTTGATCGGGAGCATACGGCTGGCCTTGAGCTGACTTTTACGCCGCCGCAGATGATGTCCGGATCCGGGGCAATACCCGCTGTCACGGCCGCACGGTCGTCCATGCTGAAAAACGTGTTGCAGCCGACGATGGCCATGTATCTTTCTTATTACCTTATGCAATATGCCCTGGGATGGCAACCGGACGGCGTAGGTCTTGCGCGCTATTTGGCCAGAAGGGAAGAATACCAACCCCATTTTTGGGACTTCCATGTTCTGCATGTTTTAGCGATTTTTGAGGAGGCTGCCGATGAGATGCGTGATTTCACGCATGGACCCCCACGCGTGTTTCAGACGGCAGACCTTGCCGGCATGCATCTCTATGTGATTGCGCATCGTGTGTTTGACCGATTAAAAAAATATACCCACGCACGTATGACGACCCATCAGGTGGAATACATTTACCAATACATTCTGGGGCATATATTTTTAAAAGATTTAGAGCCTGTCCTTTCTTCATCTCTTATTTATAACCTACGCCCCGACTTGATTATTTCGCGCCTAATTTGGCGGCAGCATGCGACCGGTGGGCTGGACCATGAGACCGTGTCCACATTATTCTGGGATGTGGTCTCAAGTCATCGATTCGATGATCGCACCGTAGAGGCAGAGGTAAATTCGGAAGATTTGCGGCGGCATCTGGCAAAAGCGCTGGCCGAGGATAGACTTGTTGAACCCATCCCGCATGAAGAGGTGCGGATTCCGGCATCCCGATGGTTGCCGGAGTTTGTAAATCCCAATTCCTCACGTACCGAAAGAACGGCGGCTTAGGGCTTTTCTTAATGTTGATATGGTGCAACCACGTGAACATCTTTCATGGGGAAATGTTTGGTATTTCGTGTGATGAGCTCCAGCCGATGGACGTGAGCGGCCGCGGCAATAAGAGCGTCGGGAAGAGTTAGGTGATGGCTTTTGGCAAACTGTCGCATGTACTCTCCAGCCTGACGTGCGATGGCATTATCGATAACAACTGTCTGGAAGTTTAAGAGAAAGTTTTCCATGCCTGTTTCTTCATGCGGACGAACGCCCGCCCAAAGTTCTGCCACCGTAATGGATGAGCAGCTCAGATCCTCCGCGCTAATGCGTTGAAAGTAGGCCGTCGCCGCCGGTGTATTGCGCAGCGCATCAATCAACACGTTGGTATCTATGAGAAGTTTAGCCATGCCGCTTCCACTGGGCGCGCATGTTGTTTTCATACTCCACGCCCGTGGTCTGACGGTCTTTCCACAAGCCAAAACCGGCCTGTAGCGAAGCCCATTTGTCCTGCTTCGGTGATTCCTTCAAGTACAGGGCGAGCGCATCCCGAATGAGCGCGGCAAGCGATTTCTTCTGTTTCTTTGCCGCCGCCACCGATGATTTATAGAGCGTATTAGGCAGATAGAGCATGGTGCGATATTCCGTCACTTTCATAGGACCTCCAATAGATGCCATATGCTAATGCTAGCATCTATCAAAGTCGGATTCAATGGTTGATTTGGAAGACAGTTAAAATTGTAGGGGCGCACGGCTGTGCGCCCGTCTATGGAAATTCAATTTCAATGAATGGAATTTAATGCAATGGATTGGGCGCACAGCCGTGCGCCCCTACATTTCCTTCTATATAATGACGTTCCATGACTCAACATTCATCTCTGGCCGTTCGTCTGGGGCCGCTTGCGCTTAAAAACCCCGTTGTTGTGGCGGCGGGAACGTTTGGATATGGTGTCGAATTCCAGGATTTTGTCGATCTTTCACAACTGGGCGTGCTGATCACCAAGACATTGACGCTGGCGCCGCGCGAAGGCAACCCGGCGCCGCGCGTGGTGGAAACGCCGGCGGGCATGCTGAATGCCGTGGGACTGCAGAATATTGGGATTGAAGAATTCGCACGGACGACCTGGCCCGCGCTGCAGCGTTTTGATGTTCCCAAAATCATCAGTGTGGCGGGATTTAAAACAGCGGAATATGTGGAGCTGGTGGAACGCGCGGCGGCATTAAAACCCGCGGCCATTGAGCTGAATTTGTCGTGCCCGAATGTGGAGCACGGGCCTGGTGCCAGATGTTTCGCGCAAAGCGCGGAGATGACCTCGGATGTGATTCGGCAGGCAAAGGCCAAAACGCAAATTCCTTTGCTCGCTAAACTGTCCGCGGAAGTGGCGGATCTCCCGATGATTGCTAAAGCAGCGCTTGCGGCCGGCGCAGATATTCTTTCGTTGATCAATACGATTCCCGGTATGGTGATCGATGTAAAAACGCGCAAGCCCGTCTTGTCAAATGTGACGGGTGGCTTGTCCGGACCCGCGATTCGCCCGATCGCCGTGCGCTGCATTTGGGAAGTCTTCCAGGCGACGAAAGCGCCCATTTTGGGACTGGGTGGCGTACTGTCCGGGCGTGATGCGATCGAGCTCATGCTAGCCGGTGCTTCCGCGATCGGTGTCGGAACGGCGAGCTTTTGGAATCCGCGCGCGGCAAAAAATATTCTGACGGAGCTTGCCGAATGGAGCGCGCGCGAAAACGTTGCTTTGCAGGATTTGATCGGAAAAGTCGAGGGTAAAAAGGCGTGAACTCATTACAGCCGTTGATCGTTGCATTGGACGTCGAGACAGACCTGGAAGCCAAAGCGCTGACAAAGCATCTCATTCCCAAGGTGGATGTTTTCAAAGTGGGGCCCGTGCTTTTTCTAAAATACGGGGGCGATTTGCTGCGCGACCTGAATAAACTGGGCGCGAAGATTTTCCTGGATATGAAGTTCCACGATATCCCTTCCGTGGTGCAAAAAGCCATTGAACGCGCGGCCGAATGGAATGTGTATAGCGCGACGATTCATACGGCGGGCGGGCTGGAGATGATGCGTCAGGCTGCGGCAGCGCGCAAGCGTCCGAAACTGTGGGGCGTGACGGTCCTGACCAGTCTGGATCAAAAAGATTTAAAAGAATTGGGCATCGAACGTGGATTGGAAGAGCAGGTACAGCATTTGGCGCGAAATGCGCAGGTGGCGGGTCTCGATGGGATCATCGCGTCCGTACGGGAAAGCGGGCTCGTGAAACAGCTCTGCGGTAAAGAGTTCCAGGTGGTCACGCCCGGCATTCGATTGGTCGCGGGTGGGGATGATCAGAAGCGCACGCAGACGCCGCTGGATGCGGTGAACGCCGGCGCTGATTTTTTCGTGATGGGCCGCCCGATTGTCGAGGCGAAGGATCCGCTCGCGGCGGTGCGTGAGGTGTATGCAAGTTTAGGGGAGAAACCATGAACGACGATGATGTTTTAAAGCTTTTTAAAGATCGCGGGGCCTTGCTGCAAGGCCATTTTAAACTCACGAGCGGACTGCATAGCGATTCGTATTTACAGTGCGCGCTGCTTTTGCAATACGGTTGCGATGCGGATCTTCTAGGGGCGGAGCTTGCTCGCCGGTTTAAAAAAGAAATTCCACCGGAGAATAAAATTACCGCCGTCGTCTCGCCCGCCGTGGGCGGCATTGTCCTGGGTTATGTGGTCGCCCGTGCGCTGGGCGCGCGGGCGATGTTTGCCGAACGCGTGGATGGACAATTTCAGTTGCGCCGAGGATTCGCGCTGATGCCCAATGAAAACACCCTCGTCGTCGAGGACGTCCTCACCACCGGTGGATCCGTGCGCGAAATCGCAACGCTGGTCCAGGCTTCCGGCGCACAGGTTGCCGGTTTTGCGGCGCTGGCGGACCGCAGCGCTGGCGCGCTGCAATTTCCCGCGCCCAAGCATGCGCTGCTGCGCCTGCCGCTCGTGACCTATCCCGGTGATCAATGCGCGCTTTGCGCGCAAGGCATTCCGCTTGTAAAACCCGGCAGCCGTCCGGAAAAGTCGCTCAAGGCTCTAGGCTCCATGCCTACAGCCTCGAGCCTGGAACCTGGAGCGTCTTTATGATCACGTATAAAACAGCCGGAGTCGATGTCGATGCGGGCAATGCCCTGGTCGACCGGATTAAAAAATTGACCACGGGCATCGGCGGTTTTGCGGGTCTTTATCCCATGCCTAAGGGATTGAAAAATCCGCAGCTCGTGGGCTGTACCGACGGCGTGGGCACCAAATTGAAAATCGCTTTTTTGACTAACCACCATGACACCGTCGGCATCGATCTGGTCGCGATGAATGTGAATGATCTGTTGTGCTGCGGCGCGCGTCCGCTCTTCTTTCTCGATTACTTCGCCTGCGGAAAACTGGATGTGGACACCGCGGAGAACGTGATCAAAGGCATCGTCGAAGGCTGCCGCCAGTCCGAGTGCAAGCTCCTGGGCGGCGAGACCGCGGAAATGCCCGGATTTTACGCGCCGGGCGAATATGATCTCGCCGGTTTTGCGACCGGCGTCGTTGATAAGGCCCGCGTGATTGACGGCCGTACGATTAAACCGGGTGACATTGTGCTGGGCATTCCATCGTCAGGGATACATTCCAACGGCTATTCCCTGGTGCGTAAAGTGATTCCCGAACCGGAGTTGATCCGGCGCTGGGAAGAATTCCTGACGCCGACGACGATTTATCACAAGCTTCTAAAGCCGTTGATCTGGGGCAAGACACCGTCGATGATCAAGGGTATGGCGCATATCACCGGCGGCGGATTTATCGACAACATGCCGCGCGTACTGCGCAAAGGCTTGCAGATCTGCGTGAAGAAAGGCAGCTGGCCCATACCGGAGTTGTTCCAGGAAATTCAAAGGCGCGCGCAACTGCCGGATGAGGAAATGTATCGCACGCTCAATATGGGCATCGGCTTGATGCTGGTAGTCGCGCCCAAAGACGTGGAAAAGGTTAAGAGCAAATTAAAGACAGCCTATGTGATCGGGACCGTGGAGACGGGACATCACGGATTTCGCTTTGCCTGACGTCGTTCGCACTGCCGTGCTGGTTTCCGGCGGCGGTAGTAATCTGGGCGCTATTTTCCAGGCGCAGAAGGCGGGACGGTTGTCTCCCGCGCAAGTCGTGCTGGTAATCTCAAGCCGGGCCCATGTCAAAGCATTGGAGCGCGCTAAAGAGTTTGGCGTCGCTTCCCATGTTGTCGATCCGCGAAATTATCCGACGGAAAAATCCTCTCAGCAGGCGCTCTTGAGGGATCTGAAAGAAGCGAATGTTCGGTTGATTTGCCTCGCGGGCTATCTCCGGCGCCTGGCGCCCGAACTGATTGAAGCGTTTCGCGGACGCATCTTAAATATTCATCCCGCGCTCTTGCCGGCCTTTGGCGGCGCCGGCATGTATGGTCATCATGTGCATGAGGCGGTTTTGAAGTTTGGCGTTAAGGAATCCGGTTGCAGCGTGCATCTGGTGGATGAAGAGTTTGACCATGGCGACGTGATCGCCCAAACGCGCATTCCCGTACTGTCGCAGGATACTCCCGAGACATTGGCTGCGCGCGTTTTAGAGCGGGAACATGAACTTTATCCGAAAACAATCGCCGCTTTTGCGAATCGTCTGATTGGAGCGCATCATGATTGACCGTTATTCCCGCGTAGAAATGAGCCGGTTGTGGACGGACGAGCACCGTTTCCAGACCATGCTGCAGGTGGAACTTCTGGCCACCGAAGCGCTGGTTAAGGACGGCGAAGTCCCGGCCGCGGCTTACAAGAAAATTAAAGCGAAAGCCAAGATTAACGTGGCGCGTATTCATGAGATTGAAAAAGAAGTGAAGCACGATGTAATCGCGTTTGTGACGCAGGTGGGTGAAGGGATTGGCCCGGAATCGCGCTACCTGCATCTGGGACTGACGTCTTCCGATGTGTTGGATACGGCGCTCGCGGTTCAGATGGTGGAATCGGCGGATCTTTTGATCGCTGATTTGAAAATCCTGCAAAAAACTATTGCGGCGCTGGCGAAGAAACACAAAGACACCCTCATGATGGGGCGCTCGCACGGCATTCATGGCGAACCGATTACCTTCGGCATAAAAGTCGCCGGTTGGTACACGGAAATGAACCGGGCGTTGGTCCGCATTCACCGCGCGCGGGAAGTTGTGCGCGTGGGAAAACTGTCCGGCGCCATGGGAACCTTCGCGCATCTGGATCCGCACGTTGAAGCGTATGTCTGTAAAAAGCTCGGCTTGCATGTGGAATCCGTGGCCACGCAGGTGGTCCCGCGCGACCGGCATGCGGAATTTTTATGTCAGCTGGCGATTGTGGCCGCCGGCATCGAGCGCATTGCGACGGAAATTCGGCATATGCAGCGCACGGAAGTTTTGGAAGTGGAAGAGCCTTTTAGCAAAGGCCAAAAGGGCAGCTCCGCCATGCCGCACAAACGCAACCCGATTGCGTCCGAAAATTTATGCGGACTGGCGCGTCTCGTGCGCGGCTACGCGCAGGCCCAGCTGGAAAGCGTGGCCTTGTGGCATGAGCGGGATATCAGCCATTCGTCCGTCGAGCGCGTGGGATTGGTGGATTCGCTGATCCTTCTGGATTTCATGATCCACCGTTTGAACGGCGTGCTTTCCGGGCTGCAGGTCTATCCGGAGAACATGAAGCGCAACCTGGGCCGCACCGTGGAAATTATCGCCTCGCAGCGCGTGCTGATTGCGTTGGTGGAAAAAGGCTGGCGGCGGGAAGACGCTTACCGCGTCGTGCAGGCGCATGCCATGCGAGCCTGGCTTGAGAATCTGAGTTTCCGGCACCTGATTGAAACGGACCCGCAGTTCAGCATTTTGCCCAAGTCCACGCTCGATAAGTGCTTTAACACGGCTCCTTATATTCGTCATGCCACCACTCTCTTAAAGCGGGCGGGACTCTGACGAGCCCTCGAATTCCCTGGGACTAAAGGGCATGACAATTTAGCCTTTCGATTGGTTTCTTACCCGTCTGAAATCCCTTAAAATGAACCAGTTTCTCGTACGCGTACGGGAAATTGAACCCATGAACCGATTCCTCAACCCCATCGTTGCCCTTATCCTAGTTCCCGGCCTAATGGCGGATCCCGCGACCGTTTCGGCGATGGGAACTGGCGATGCAAACCACGGTGCCTGTCCGCTCCTGCAATTTTCTTCCAACTCGCAGGCGCTGGCCGCTCAGTCTGCCTTTGTTCCAGGACGAACGCCTCACGATGTTGATTCCCGCATCGCTGAAGAAGCCGCTGGACTTTCGCGCGGGATGCCACTTGCAGGTCCGGAAATCGAACCCTTGTCGGCGGCCGAAAAGCGTTATGGCTGGTTCGCGCGAACGATGGAACGGCCGATCGTTCAAAAAGACGCCCCGTTCTGGGGAGCCGGAATTGCGATGCTGATTTACGGCCTTTACGCGCGCGATGCGCTGGGATGGTGGGGTATTGCTCTTGCTTCCTTTGGAATCTTCTGGGTGTTGGTGGGTCGACCGTTGTTCTGGAGTGCGGCCGAACGTTGGGAGCGATTCATGGATTCGGTGCCCGATGAATTTGTTACGGAACCGGCCGCCACCGGGCCCAAGACGGAAGCCGATCGCCTGCGGGAATGGAAATGGTATTGGAAAGGTATCCTCTTGTCTTCGGCGATCACCGGATTTTCTCTCTGGCGCGCCTGGCTCACGGCCTGGCGTCCTCTAAAGGAGCGTTATTATTTTGCTGATCATGGCTTCCTTCGTTGGATTGACCATCATTGGTTAGGAGGCGCGCTTCACATCATTGATCATAGCTGGGTGAATGATTTCCTGGCATGCCCGGCCGCCGTAGCGGGGAGTTATCTGATTTTCCAGCTTTTTGAGTACGTGGCCAGCCATTTTACGCAGGAGACGGGTAGTTTTTTGGATGAAAGACTCAGTCGGGCCGGCGCGGCGTCTTGGCCCGATCATAAACGACGGATGCAGATCATTCTCTATTCGGCGGCCGGCCTCATGCTCCAATCCGCGTGGCATGAGAAGGTGTCCTTGCTTGGAGCCGCGCACTGGGATAAATGGGATATTCTCGCCGAAGGGTCGGGATGCGTTCTTATCGTTTGGATGATCGTGCTTTTATTGTATCCGCTCTTTGCCAAGCGGCAGCGCTTCTCCCCGGAAACCGTTGAAATTCCGAATATGCGGCGGATGTGGCCTAAGATCCTTTTGGACGTGGCTGCGTTATTTCTCGCCGGAATTTATCTTTACAGTGTCGCCTTTCTTGTTGCGACTGGCATCCAGACACCGTTCACAGGCTGGGAGCGCTGGATGGTGCCGCTGGAAGTGACCGTCGTATTCCTGCTCTATCGCTTCATCGTCCGATGGCACGTGGGCCGGCCATCCGATCTTATTCCACTGGATATTGGTTGGAGGCCAACGATGGGATTGAATCGCTCAGCCTGATGATGCCGCCGATTGCTAAATCCAACCTCTACGTTTCCTCAAGAATAGTCAAAGAAAAAACACACCGGCCATTCAAACACACACAACGTCAACCAGTTAACAGTCGTTTATTCTTTACAACAATTTACCTCTGAAATATAGACGCGTTTTTGTCTGAGCCGCAAATCTGCGTAGTTTCCATTTACATCCAGTGTAAATGGCCATACGGTTACACGTAACAGGAAGTTAATATGAATGACTTCCTGCTGTAACTTTCCCAGGGCACACTAACTAGAAGGAATGAAACTCAAGGTAAGTCGGCGAAGGGGACAAATGGGTGTGAAGAAACTATCCACCATCCTATTACTCTTTCTTTCCTTTTATCTCGCGAATCGCCTAAGTTGGGCATCGTCAGGGACTGAAGGAGCCGCGTTTTTAGATATTCCCGTAGGGGCAGGGCCGGCCGCTTTAGGGGCGGCTTATACAGCCCTTGCCACGAATGCCTATGCTCCGACATGGAACCCCGCCGGCTTAGGCCGTCTTTCGGGCACCGAGATGTCGGCCCAGCATCTTTCCTATTTGGACTCCATGAACTATGAATATCTGAGTGTAGTGCATCCCCTTAGTAAGGAAGGTTCGGAAACTCAGCGCGGGATCGGTTTTTCCATGCAATATTTGGGGTCGGGAGATATCACCCGGACGGATATTAATTCGGACGGAACCCAGAACACCGCCATCGGCGGCACTTTTTCAAGTCATTATGCGGCCTACAATCTGTCTTATGGCCAGACGCTGGGTGAAAAACTATCGGTGGGCGTGACCGGAAAACTGATCAACGCCGGCATCGACAATGTCAGCGCCAATGCCTATGCGGCCGACCTGGGCGCGCTTTACAAAGCCAATGAAAAAGTACAGCTGGGCGCTTCCTTGGTGAATATGGGGACGCCGCTCAAATTCATCAGCGAAGGAGACAGTCTGCCGATGGCTTTAAAAATCGGAGCCGCTTACCAGCCGACGCACGCGCTTTTACTGAGCGGTGAGGGCGTGTATGAGAAGAATGGGTTGGCGAGCTTTCATGCCGGGACGGAGTGGCGGCCGATGGAGATGGTGTCTTTGCGGGCGGGGTATCGGACTGATACCTTGGATGGACTGAGCCCTCTGGCCGGATTTTCGACGGGTCTTGGACTGCATGTGTGGGGCCAGGAATTCGCCTACGCCTGGACACCGTACGGCGATTTAGGCGACACGCAATATTTTTCGCTTCTGATCCACTTCGGGACTGCGGCCGAAGCCCGGCGGAACCTGATTCAGTATCAGACGATCAAAATGCATCGGATGGTGCAAGGGACTCCGAACGCAGCGACGGAGCCGGAATACGAGCAGTTGATGCAGCTCTTATCAGATGACGATTCGCATGTGGCGGAGGCCCCGAAGGCGACGGATTCGGCGGAGCGATAATCCTATGAACAGTGAACGCCATGGCAAGATTTTGCCTTTTATAAAGGCTTCCTCATCCGTGGCGTAGCGATAAACATGCCGCGCATCCGTTGATCACCTTCGATGGCTTCGCGGTGGGAACAACGATCAAGATTTTTACGGTGTCGGCGCATGAAGTGAAAGAGCTGCAAACGGATGGGCCGAAAATAACATGGGATTTATCTGACGACTCGGGCGACAAAGTCGCGAGCGGGATTTATCTTTATGTGATCACGGACAGCCGGGGGGATAAGGTACGAGGGAAGATAGGAGTTATTAAATGAAGCTCAGAAATTCGCTCCATATTGTGGGGCTGGCGGCTCTTTTGTTGACCCTGGCCGCAAGGGCGGCGCGATGCGAAGTCTTGGCCATAGGGGGTGATGCGTCTTTGGCGGTGAAAGACGACGGCACCGTCTGGTCCTGGGGGGATAATTCATTCGGTCAACTGGGCTATACGATTTTTATTGGTCCTGGGGAAACCTCACTTGGAACCTCGACTCCCACGCAGATTCCGGGAGTATCCGGCATGATCGCCGTCGCCGCCAATCCCTATTCCAGCGCCTCCCTGGATAACCTGGGACGCGTATGGGTATGGGGCTACTCAATCGTCCAAGTTAAACCGCCGCCGGCTCTCATTACGGACAGCCAATTTCAGTCCATCCAGGCCATCCAGTTCCAAACAACCGCTTGCACAAGTCGCGGTGGCCAATTTATTGTCGGTCTTAAAGCGGATGGCAGCGTGACGGAATGGGATATCAATAACCACGTTTCGATTCCGATAACGGGGCTTTCCGGACCCGTTCAATCGCTCGGCCCTCCATACGCAAACTACGTCTTGGTGACCATGGCGGATCAAACGGTTGCCGCTTGGACGGCCTGTCCGGGTGATCCGTTTTTCACCTCCCCCTGGGTGGCCCGAACCCTTTCCCCCGCTAGTCTAGGCGTTTCGTTGGGGAGCGTCGCGACCCTGACTCATTTCTACACGGCAGGCCCTACCTCCTCGGCAGAAGATTTGGTCATGATCACGCAGCCGTCTAACGGGATCAATATTTTGTCCAACATTTCCAATGCATTCGTTGGCGACAGCTTTACGACGTGCGCGCAAGCCTCCTGCGGGGGGCCCTACACGAAGCTTTACGGGTATCTGAACATGCTTTTCGCCCTGGATGCGGGAGGCAACCTCTACGGCTGGAGCGCTAATCTCAATGGCGAACTGGGGTCCTCGAGCGCCCCTTCCAATTTTCCACCCGCATCGTCTCCCGTGTCATTTTCTCCCTGGCTCAGCGGCGTGCAAGCCGTCGCGGTTGGAGGCAACCACTCTTATGTCCTGGCGGAAACGGCGGATGGCCGAGTCTGGGGATGGGGACAGAATTACTTTGGCAGTTTGGGAGCGGGCTTTCCTCTTGTGGTGGTCGATCCACCCACGCCGATCGCCGGTATTTCTTTAAAAACAGGGAGCTCCGCTCAGCCGCCGACCGTCGCCACGCCGGCCGCGGCCAGCCCCAATCCGGTCACGGGGACGACCACCCATCTGTCGGTCCTGGGGGCGGATGTCACCGGGGAATCCAATCTGACTTATACCTGGTCCCCTCTGGCGGGCGTGAGTTACAGCGCCAATGGCACGAATGCCGCCAAGAACATGACCGCCTCCTTCACCCAGGCCGGCTCCTATACCTTCCAGGTCGTCATCATGGATACTTCCAGCCTGACGGTGACGTCATCCGTCAACGTGACCGTCAATCAGACCGTGAGCGCTATTACGGTGAGTCCTTCGGCGGCCACCGTCGAGGTGAATGGGACCCATCAATTTACAGCCGCGGCTCAGGATCAGTTTCATCAGTCGATGGCCGTTCCGCCTGCCTTCAGTTGGTCCGTGTCCGGGGGCGGTTCGATCGATCCGGTCAGCGGCCTCTTTACAGCCGGGAGCACGCCCGGCGGGCCCTTTAACGTCACAGCGGCGGTCAGTCCGGTAACGAGCCCGGCGGCGCTGGTGACGGTCACCAACGCCGCTCCGCCGACGGTGGTGTTGACGAGCCCAGTCGATGGGGCGACATTCACCGCCCCGGCCACGATCGCATTGGGAGCGTCCGTGACCGCCGGGACCAACGGGATCGCCAATGTGCAGTTCTGGCATGACGGAATCCTTCTGGCTACCGATAATGCGACCCCCTACACTTTTGACTGGACGAACGTGTCGGCCGGCACATACCAGATCATGGCCATCGCCACGGACACGGAAGGCTTGACGAACCCATCGCCGACGGCGACGGTTACAGTCAACACCGCTTCCGGCAATCCTCCGCCGACCAATCCCATGCCGACGTTGGATTTGTCGGGATTGAATTTCAAGACGTTCCTCTTGACCGACACCATCAGCTTCTATTATGCGGGAAGCGGCGCGACATTTGTGTGGAGTTTCACGCCGCTCGCTTCCCTATCGTCATCAATGGCCGCGGGAAATGACGGCTTAAAGGGATTCGCTCCTGCGGCCACCACCTCCGTCCCGCGCTATACACCAGCCAGCGCGGGCCTTGCGCCGGGCACCTATCAATTGACCATTACCGTCACACAAGGCGGTCAAACCCAATCCGCAACAGCGACGGTCACGTTAGTGGCTTCCGGCCTTTCGGGATTAAAAGTCTATCCAAACCCCTGGCGGAGTGATAAGTATGGGGCTTTGGGCATGACGTTTGACGGGCTGACAGTAGGAACCGCCATCAAGATTTTCACGGTGTCGGCGCGCGAAGTGAAAGAGCTGAACACGAACGGTCCCAAAATCGTCTGGGACCTGACCAACGATTCAGGCGACAAAGTCGCGAGCGGGATTTATCTTTATGTGATTACGGACAATCAGGGAGATAAGGTTCGAGGGAAAGTGGCGGTGATTAAGTGAGGCAGAGCACAGAGCAGAAAGCAGAAAGCAGAAATAAGGTTTTGTCTTTTATAAAGGCTTCCTCAATTCTGCTCTCTGCTTTCTGCTCTCTGCTCTGCCTTACCGCGCAGGCGGACACATTCGACTATCAGGTGGTGCTCCAGGGTGGACGCTATGTCGTTCAGGGGGGGAATCTGCATGTGTTCATTTCCCTCTCGCTGTTGTCGGGATCATCCCTGGCAGGGGTCATTCCTCTTTCCTTTTCAGGGCTGCCCGCCGGCGTTACTTACCGCATGCCTAATATTGACAGCAATGGATCTTGCTGCGGCAATTACCCTAACTACGGTCTTTATGGGATCGGCGGTGGGTCAGGCGACTGGCTGCAATTGACGGTGGCGCCCACCACCGCGCCCGGCGATTATGTCATCACGGTACAAGCCACGGCGCCGACCATCCCGCCGCTGGTGCGAACGGCGACGATGACCATGACTGTTTTGACGCCGGCCGCTATTGCGATTACTCCGGCTCCCTTACTGCCGGCCGTTCCCATTCCGCATTTGGCGGATTGGGAAAATGCCATGTTGTCGTATGGGAGCATCCTCTGCAACCAGAACAATATCAGTCAATATGAACAGGGGGTTTGGTATTACGACGGAGAGCGGGTCTTCTATCAGATCGGCGATTACCGGAACGAGACCTCCTGGCAAACCACCTGCGCGCAGTGGGTGGAAAATGCTTATCTACCGTCCATCCTCGCGAGAAACGGCGGTGAGCAAGGGTATGAAGTGTTTACGAGGGGCTTGCGCATCGACGCCGAACGAACGGGCAATACGGTCTCCAAAAAAGCGCTGCATTTATTGGCCAATGCCGATTACTATTACGAATATACGCGCGAGGCCATTTGGCCCGGGGCCATGCGGGAAAATTCGTATGCGTTGGAAGCCATGCTGGATGACGAAGCGGCCAACGGAGCCGCGTACTCATTCGATACGACGACCATGGAAGCGCTCCTGGGACAACTGGACCAAATCTTTATTCAAAAGCAGTACAACACCTACATGCAGCCGTTTATGATGGGCCTCATGGCCAACGCGCTCATTCAATATTACACGGAGAAAAGTCCCGACCCGCGAATACCCTACTATCTCAAACAGGCGTTGGACGGCATGTGGAATGAAGCCTGGTCCGATACCGAACATGGGTTCAATTATCAATGCTGGCCCGTCGAAGAGACAGATAATCTCGGCAACACGACGTTCTGCTACAACGCGGGCGATGCCGACTATCAAGGACCCGCCATGCCGCCGCCGGGACCCTATGCGCATGATGTGCTGCCAAATCTAAATCTTCTGATCGCGCCCGCCTACGCGTGGATGTATTTACAGACCGGGGACAATAAATATCGTGAACGAGCGGACACCCTTTTTGCCGATGGTGTGGTCTATAGCGATCTGTCCGGCGCCGGAAAGACCTTTTCGCAAAACTATCGTTGGAGTTTTGATTATGTGAAATGGCGCCAGCAGGCCAATGCGCAGGCCGGCCCAATCCCTCCAGGCTCTGCGCCGCCGACGATCAGCGTTTCAAGTCCGACGGCAGGCAGCGTGTTGAGCGGCCCGGCCATGTTCATGGCCATGGCCTCCGGCAGCGTGAACATCACCGCCGTTCAATTTCAACTCGATGGCATTAATGCCGGCGTCGCTGTTGCGGGGCGGCCCTTTGAAGCCACCCTCAATACGGCGTTGTTTGCCAATGGCTCGCACTCCCTGACTGCGATCGCCTATGACGAAGCCGGCCATCAAACCACGTCCGCGCCCGTTACGGTGACGATTACGAATTCGGCCAACGCCTCTTATGCGGCCTGCGACGCGATGGGAGCTATTCCGACGGGCTCTTTCAAAGGGTGCTACTACTTTCATGCGAACGACGCAAATGTGTTCACCGATCCCTACAACAATTCCAATTTTGGCGTCCTGGTCACGACCCGGACGGATGCCGCCATCAATTTCCATTGGGGAACCGGCTCTCCGGTACCCGGCGTCAGCCCGAGCGGTAGCTACGCCGTGGTCTGGCAGGGAGATTTTGCTCTTTCGTCCGGCACTTACAAGTTTCAGGCCGCCGCCGGATACGGCATGCGTTTCTATGTCGACAATCAGCAGATTTTGCCGGCAGGCGCCTGGTTCTACGAATGGTGGTCCACGAACCCTCCGCCCGACAGCTATGACCTGACATTCGCCACTGCGGGCACGCATCGCATTCGGGCGGAGTTTTTTGTGTGTTATCCCACGGTGTCTTCGGGCTATGTTCAATTATCCTGGGCACCCGATGCCGCGCCGCCCGCCCTACGACCACCCCTCGTGGAATGGTTTGTTCCCTATCAAGGAACAGGGTATGCGACCGGAACAAATATTCCATTAATCGTCAAAGTGTTCGGGATGGACGGTGCGACGATTCAACGCGTGGATTTTTATAATGGTGCGACTCCGCTTGGGTCTGCGACGAGCGCCGCGGGAAACAATCAGTACACCATCACGTGGGCCGATGCGCCGAGAGGGAACACCCAGATCGCCGCTACGTGTACGGATTCCAACGGCGCCGTGACATCGGTCCTATCGAACCCCATTAATGTGCAAGATCCGCCAACGGTCAGTTGGGCGGCCGGTGCTCCCGCGGATGGTTTGGTTATTGCGGAGGGATCGACGCTGACATTCCCTGTGCTGGCCTCCGCCGCAGGGGCGGCGACCATCGCTTCCGTCAATATCGTCAATAACGGAAGCGTTTACGCTTCCTCGGCCACGGCAGACGGTCCGGGACATTATAGCCCCAGTATCCCCAACGCCTCCTATGACAACTATTTGTACGCGGGGAATTACGCATTTACGGCGCAAGCGATGGATAGCAATGGTGTGCCGGCTCAAACCTCCGCCATCCACGTGACCGTTCAAAGTTCCAGTCCGACGGTAACCTGGATCAGCCCGCTGACTGAGACAGGATTTTTGCCGGGGTCCACGATCACGATGACGGCCACGGCTTCAGGAACGTTGGGCGCGACGATTCAAAGCGTGCAATTCCTTGAACCCGGCGTGGGCTGGATGCCGGCGATTTTTGCCAATGGCCAATACACGTTTACGTGGAACAATGTGCCCGCAGGGACCTATCAACTCAATATTCTGGTCACGGACAGCAATGGCCGGCAGACATCGCTCGGCAGCAACATCGAAATCGACGTGCATAATTCCCCCTCGGTGAGCTGGGTTAGTCCGGCCGCCGGCTCAACATTTGGAAAGGGCGCCACCGTCCCTTTGACGGCGCAGGCTGCTTCAGCCGGCACCGCCGTCATTCTGCAGGTGGATTTTCTGAATGCCAACAACAACAACGCGCTTTTGGGATCGGCAAGCAATTGGGCGGCGGGCGGGCAATTCACATTGAATTGGCCGAACGTATCTTCCGGCAACTATGCGATCCTGGCGCGGGCTACCGACAGTAACGGGTTGCAGAGCGCATTTTCATCGCCCATTACGCTCACGATAAACGGGGGCGCGCAGAGTCCCTTCGTCGAGACAAATCCATTGAATGTAAAAATATATCCCAACCCCTGGCGATCGGATAAACATGCGGCCTTCGGCATGACGTTTGACGGATTGACGGTGGGAACGACCATTAAGATTTTCACCGTGTCAGGGCATGAGGCCAAGGAACTCCATACGGATGGACCGAAAGTCGTTTGGGATTTGACCAACGACTCCGGCGACAAAGTCGCCAGCGGGATTTACCTCTATGTGATTACGGACAGCCAGGGAGACAAAGTTCGGGGGAAAGTGGCAGTGATTAAGTGACGAGAAAACGTTGTTCAGAGCGAACGTCGTTCATACGGAACGTAGTTTTTCTTAACGTCGTTTTTTTGAACGTCGTTTTTTCTCGGGCGCAGGCGGCGACCCTGACCGTCTGCTCGACTGGATGTCAATATTCCACTGCGCAAGCGGCGCTCAATGCCTCGAGCAACGGAGACACCCTCTTATTGACGGCCGGTCAAAACCTCGGAGATCTCGTTATTCCGGGCGGCCGCCACGATTTGACAATCAAATCTTCGCTGATCGATTCTTATCCCCGCAATACCCGAATCGTCCGGAACTCGCCATCCCTGGCTCGTCTCACAACGATTACAGCGGGAACTTTCTCAGGTTGGGCGACCGGCACGCCAGGCAATTCTGTCTTGACCAACGCACCGGGAGGAGGTTTGCCGCAGCCCCATGGTCTTAATGTCGGCGACCAAGTCGCGATCGGAGGCAGCCGGTACTCGGCCTATGAGTGCGCGAGTGAAAATCAGCCGCCGTACACGACAGGGGCATGCGACGTGACGCGTGTGGGGTTCTTTAATATCCGCACCAATACCAATTTTGCCAACGGTCACGTGCTGTATTTTAAGGGAGGAAATCTTCCTACTCCCCTTGTGGAAAACACTCCGTATTATGTCGTTAATTTTGCGCCAGGAGGACCATACCCCGCCAACGCCGACAAGTTCCAGATCGCCGCAAGTCCGACTGGTTCCCCCATTGTCATACCGCAATTCAACCCGTCTGGCACACAGCTTGTCGTCGAGGATCGCCCCCTCCCTCAGGCGATTCAGGACACCATGTATGTGGTGAGCGTCCCATCGCCTTCGACGATGGAATTATCTGCGACTCCGGGGGGTCCGCCGACGGTCTGGACGCAAATCCCTTTTAGTTACAACGGCGGCAGCCGGAGCGCCGGTTTCTCCTTTGTGAAAATCGCGCCCGTTTATAACCTCACGTTTGACGGCATTGAAGTCCTCACGACGCCGGCGGAAAGGCCCCTTACCTATTATCCGTTCCAGATTTCCAACGAGGCCGGCAATGCGGCCGGTGAAAACTACAACATTCAGATTTTCAGGAGTTGGATCCACGGCCCCGATGACCAGCGGGACTTTCCCATGTGCCTGCTCAACATCGGCGGACACGATATTGAGGTTGGCTGGAGCATCTTTGAAGGCGCTTACTCAACGGCTAATGACACGCAGAATATCGGGTTTATGAGCACGCGCAACGTCAATATCCATAACAATGAACTGAAAGGAGCGACCGAAGGAATGATGTCGGGAGGCAATTTCCCGTGGTTTGCATACCAAACCAACACGACCAACATTACGGTGACCGGGAACTACATCTGGAAACCGATTAATGCCTATAGCGGGATCTTGGCCGTTTACGTCAGCCCGTCGTCGTTTGAGCTCCTGCCGCGCAACTCTTTGGCCGGGGGTTCTGACTGCTCGCAGACGGCAAATAACCCCAATCTGGAAGTGCAGTGTTTCGCCTATCAAGGGGAGGGCGAACGCTGCGATCCGACGAGCCCGCCGGTGTCAAGATTTCAATGGACACAATCCGCGGCCAATAGCCTCTTTACGGTCACGGGTTCGTCGGCGGGACAGGAGGGCGATCTTTACATACTCAATAACGCGCTTCACATGGACTACAATTACAGCGGCTCCGTGACATGCCCTGCGGGCGTGACCTGCACGTTTGTGCCCAGTCCCGCATTCCCACCTGGCTCTACCCGGCTCGGGATCGCCTATATCGGGGACGGGATCGAGTATATTTCGGGCGTCCCCACCGGCTACGGACCCAACTATTTCGACAGCAGCACATTTTATCAGGAGAATCGCAACCCCTGGTCCAAAAATCTCCTCGAATCCAAGTATGGCGATTACTGGAACATCCAGGGCAATGTTTTTTCCGGGCAGGACAATTGCGATAACGGTTCGACCTGCCAGGGGCCGGCGCTTCAGCTTACCGTTGGCGTCAATGGAAGCGGCAACGGCGATCCGGTGAACTACACGGCCTCCACGAGTTACAGCACGATCAGCAACAACATTTTTGAACATCTCTCGGAAGGAATTAGCGGAGTCGGTAAAAGCTTCGCCGTCAATATCGGTGCCGCGGGATTAGTTTACGAGTGGGCGGGTTTCGGTCAATCCATCAACAACGTTGTGTCGAACAACCTCTTCATCGATATTGGGTCGACCGGATACGGCATTCCGGGATCGGTCGTCAGCACTCAGGATACTCAGAACTGGACGATCGAACATAACACGGCGGTCAATGCCCAGATCGGCTTTACAGCCAACGCCGATCAAGGCATTAATTACAATTCCAACATTCTTGTGCCGTACCAAAGCGCCGCCGCCTGCGGCACTTGCCCTGCCACTCCTGGAAATGCTTGCAATTGCACATCGCCTGCCGCCACCAGCGATCCGGGCGCACAAGTTAACCTCGGTTATGGGTCCCTCCCGTCGGTATCGGGGCCGGGCGCCAATGGCTGGTGTAGTATGGTCAGCAATGGGACGGTGGACGCTGCTTCGAGTTTTAATAACAACATCGTCATGAACCCCAGTGGTTTCGTGTACGGTACGACACCGGGCGTCTGTGGGACGCCGGGTGTCAGCTATACCACGAGCACCTATATGATCGCCGCCAGCACGTCTGGCTATAGCCCGAGCTCATTGTTTGTCAATGGGGTTAATGCGGACGCGACGCTGCCTCCGAATTATTGTATCGATCAGACGGCCAATTATCGTTTGGCCCCCGGAATCGCTGCGCTCTACTCTTCCGCCGATGGTTCGCCCATCGGCGCCAATATTGATGCGATCGAGGCGCTCACCGGTTCCGAGGGGGATGGCGTGGCCCAGGGAACCAGTTCCCCCATTTTTTCCGCCGCGCCCACGATCACGCGACAGCCCAGTCCGCTCAATCTCTCGGTGGCGGCGGGACAGCCTGCGACGTTCAGCATCGCGGCGATCGGAGTTCCCAATCCCCTCTTCCAATGGCGGGAGATGCCGCCCGGCGGCAGCTTTACAGCGATTCCGGGCGCCACCGATCCGAGCTATACGATTCCTCAGGTATCGATATCCTCCAGCGGATATCAGTTCGAATGCGACGTCACGAACGGCGTGCCTGCGGATGCCGTCAGTCACGCAGTGACTTTGACCGTCACTGGGGGAATGCCGTCGCCCGTGACCTTGACACCGCCGACGCTCATAAAGATATACCCGAATCCCTGGCGGTCGGACAAGCATGCGGCGCATCCCTCGATTACCTTCGATGGGCTGACGGTGGGGACGACGATCAAGATCTTTACCGTATCGGCACATGAAGTGAAGGAGCTGCAGACCGACGGGCCGAAAATCGTTTGGGACCTGACGAACAACTCAGGCGATAAAGTCGCCAGCGGGGTTTATCTCTATCTGATCACGGACAGCCAGGGAGATAAAGTTCAAGGGAAAGTAGCTGTTATCAAGTGACCGCGAAGCCACACGCCTTCCGATTTGTTAGAATCCCGAAGCATTTTTAAGGGCGGTTAGCTCAGCGGTAGAGCATTGCCTTTACAAGGCAGTGGCCGGGGGTTCGAATCCCTCACCGCCCATTTTTGCAGGTGAGAGGGTCAATGGGGACTTATTCGGTGCTTGCGGCATACGCGGGAATTGTCATCTTGACGGCCATTTTGATTTTGATGAACGTTCGATCGGCCATCCGCGAGTATAAGATCCATTGTTACAGACCCCGGTTAGCGAGTCAGATGGTAGCCGTGACCCTTGTCGGAGCGATGCTTATTACGCTAAGCTATTTCGTCATCGATCGAACCATGGACGCCGCGTTGTCGGTCCAGGAAGATTCGCTTCAGCGACAGATGCCGATGTCATTGAAAAAAACATAGCCGTATCCCGATTTTGCTCTCATGGTGTATTGGTTAGCACGCGACCCTGTCAAGGTCGAAGGACGGGTTCAATTCCCGTTGGGAGCGCCATTTTTTTATTGTCACTGAAGTTTATTTTTTCCAGATCCAGCTGTCCGCGTCGGGACGTTTTTTCCAGCGGTTGTGCATCCAGAGCCATTGCGTGGGGTCTTCTTTGATCCAATTCTCGACGATTTTCGTCATGCGTTGCGTTTCATCGGCACTGACGTCTTTGGGATCGGTATAGGTGCTGGGCGCAAGCGGCGCCTCCCAAATAATTTTTAATTTGTCGCCGAACCAACGACTGTGCACGGGAAGCACCGCGGCGCCCGTGCGATGGGCCAGGATGGAAACGATCGGCGTCGTGGCCGCCAGTTTCCCGAAGAAATCGACGAAAACCCCGCCGGCGGGAAAATTTTGATCCACGACGACACCCAGGATGCCGTTGTCGCGCAGCCAGGGTAAGCTTTGCCGCAAGGCTTCGCGGCGTGGAATCATGTGTCCGCCGCTGGATGAACGAATGTGACGAATTTTGGCATCCAGAAGGGGATTATCCAACGGGCGATAAATGGCCGCCACCTTCGGGTAATATTTCATGGTGGCCGCGGACGACATTTCCCAGCAGCCGTAATGCGCATTGAACGCGATAATCCCTTTGCCTGCTTTCAAGGCCTCCGCGACATATCCATAACCCACCATTTCAACGTCGGCTAATAAAGGTTCCAATAAATCGTCTTCCATCCGAATGAACGCATTGATTCCCCGCGCTAAATGATGGATGGATTGCCGCGCCAGCTGGTGACGTTTGGCGGGCGTCGCTTTCGGGAAACAAAGCGACAAATTGTCGGTGATGATTTTTCGGCGTCGAGGCAGGATGCTGAAGATCACATACAGGATATTATCGATGATAGCCACGGACCAATTGAACGGCAGGCGTTTGAAAACGGCAAGCAATCCCAGGACGGGCAGTGCTTCCGCGTAAATAAGAAGGCTGGATTTTGAACGCGCCATGCGTGAGAAGTATAGATATAATTTGTCCTATGCTAAAAGGTGAAGCGATTTCCGCGGAATTCGAGAACCAGTTCTATGATCTTTACCGCCAGTTTTTCCGGCGGGCGGAGGATGATCGGCGCTGGAATGTGGAAAAAGATATTCCCTGGGATAAGGCCAATCCTAACGTTTCCGATAACATCGCCTTAATCGTTGAATCCTTTATGGCGGTTGAGCTTTTTCTGCCGGATTACACCTCTAAAATTCTGCAGCTGATCCGCCAGAGCCGCGGCCGTGCCTGGTTCCAGGCCAACTGGGGGTATGAAGAATCCAAGCATTCCCTCGTCTTGGAACAATGGTTGTTAAGTTCCGGAAAGCGGACTAAAAAAGAAATCGACGCGTTTGCCGATGCCGTCTTAAATCAGGAGTGGGAGCTTCCCTATCCGACCGCGCGGCAGATGATGATTTACACCACATTTCAAGAACTTTCAACGGGCCTGAACTACAAAAATTTGCGGCGCAAGGCCATTGAACAAAAGGATGACGCGCTATCCACCGCCCTGAGTTTTGTGGCGCGTGATGAATCCGCGCATTATCAATTTTTCCAGGACGGCGTGAAGCTTTATCTGAAGGCGGATCGCGACGGCACGCTGCGCGACATCGAGCATGTATTAACGACATTCCGCATGCCGGCGCAGTCGCTCATTCCGGATTGGGAACATCGCGGCAAAACCATTATTGGCGAAAAAATATTTTCCGACCGCATCTTTTTCAAAGACATTCTCCGCCCCGTATTAAACGTATTAGGCACAACCCGGCATGAGTTGGAAGCGCTGGCAAAAACGGCTCCCGAACTGATCGTCCCCGCATAAAACGATGTAAATTTTTCTTTACATACCGTCCAGTCACAGAAATGTCACCGCCGTAAAATTAAAGTCGCATTTAGCACGTCTTTTCAGCTCGTTTTGTCCTCAAATTTTTTACAAAAAATCCCTTGCGAGACTGTTTCTTCCCCTATATACGCGTATGTAATGAAGAAACGTCTGCAATCGATGTTGATGCTGCTGGCCGCATTAGGAATGGCAGCTGTCGCCCAGGCTGCTTTTCCGAACGGGTATTCTTCTCGCCGAGCGATCACAATTGCGCATACCCAAGTCCCGAATACGGATCAAACAAATTTCCCGGTTGTATTTTCAGGAACTTACACGTATCTCGCGACGACCGGCAATGGCGGAGAAGTAACGAATGCCAATGGGTACGATTTAGTGTTCAGCACGGACCCCGCGGGAATCGCGAAGCTGCCTTTTGAACAGGAACGATATGTCGCGACGACCGGTGAAGTGGATTATTGGATTCAGCTTCCCCTGGTTTCCCACAGCACCGATACGATTTATTACATGTTCTATGGAAACTCCGCGGTGACAACCGATCAATCCAATAAGACGGCGGTGTGGGACAGCAATTATCAAATTGTTTATCACCTGGGGGAAGCGACGAATGCCACGGCATTGGATTCTACGGCCAATGGAGATAACAGCGCCACGAATACGTCAACCCAGGCTTCCGGTGAAATTGGAAGTGGGCAGCAATTTATTTCCGCAAGCTCGAATCATGTGATAAGCGGTTCTTCCATTTTAGGCTCTGCCACAAAGGCCACCTTGAGTGGCTGGTATAAAAGGACGGCTATATCAAACAACGTTGCTTTTGGAAATGATGCGTTAAATAATCTCAATTTTGAACAGCAAGCGGGCGCAACGGCTACAGGAATAGGAGGCACTTTTTATGGTACTTTCACCGGCCCCAATGATACGAACTGGCATAAAGCGGATGTGGTTTTTGACGCGACGCAAGGCACCCAGGCCACTCAACTCCGATGCTATATCGATGGCGTTCAACAATCACTTACTTTTGCGGGGAGTTCACCGGCGTCGATAACAGCCGCCGTCATGTATATCGGTGACGATCACAATAATGCCATTTATAGCGATGCTTCGATTGACGAATTTCGAGTCTCCAATTCCGTTCGAAGTTCGGACTGGATCGTGACGGAATACAACAACCAAAGTTCGACCGGAACATTCACTTCGGTAGGGGGAGAAAACGGTGTTTCCAGCGCCACGATCACTGCCGTGACCACGACGACGCTGACCGCAACCTGGGGGGCAGCCGGCGGAAGTCCGACAGGCTATGACGTGGAGGCCTCCACCGCCGCCGATTTTACGGGAACGCTTTTTAGCACCGTGACGGCGGCGACAAACATCTTCGCCCTCTCCTTCAACCCTGGCACGTTAACGGCCAGCACCACGTACTATGTGCGGGTCGGCGCGCTCTTCGGCGCCACCACGGCGTATATGAATACGGTTCCCTCCAGCATCATGACGTCGGGTCCTTGCAGCACGCTGACCAGCGTCGCCAGCAGCAGTTGGTCGGTGGCCGGTACATGGGATTTAGGGTTTGCGCCCACGAGCTGCAATCCCGTCGTGATCGCGGGAGGCACGACGGTGACGGTGGACATCTCGAGCGCGGCGGCGAGCACGACGACCATCAGTGGTACCTTGTCATTTAGCCGGATCGTGAACAGCTCACTCACTATTGTTGGTGGAAATGTCACCGTGAACGGCGGCGGGACGCTGGATATGGGAACGTTGGCCAGCCCGATCAATGCGTCGAGCGCCACTCTGGTCCTGGCCTATGGATCAAGCGTAGGGCAATATGGATTGATTATCAGCAGCACCGGCGGTAACGGGACGTTTTCCGTCTATGGCGAAGCCAAGACGCCGGCGACCCTTTATAACGATACTCCCGCGTCGATCGGTCCCGGATCGGTGTCGTTTCAAGTGGTGGACACGACGGGCTGGCAAAACGGCGACTTGATTACCGTCGATACGGAGGCCGTCGCCGTCAGTGGGCTGCCGGGCAATACCATCACGGTATCGCTTGGGTTTACGCATTACAGTTCGAACACGATCCGGGTGAACGACCTCTCCCGCAATGTGGTGGTGCGCTCTTCCGGGACGAGCACTTCCACCAATTCGGCCTATCTGCAGAATAATGTGACCAACGCGGCCAACTTCAACGTCAATTATGGGGAATTCGATTATCTTGGCACTAACTTTGTAAAAAAATTAGGCATTGATTTTGAAACAGCCCAGGGATCCGTCTCCAGCTCAACAATCCGTGGTGGATACGATGGAATCTATCTCAATGCGTCTTCGTCCAATACCCTGACGGCCAATATCCTATACGCCAATTTCAGCGACGGTGTCTATGTGATTGGAAATAAGAACACATTCATAGCGAACAACAGTTATGCCAATGGCACCTACGGCTTTTATCTCCCATCGGGGGGAAACACATTGACCGCCAACAACAGTTACAAGAACAACTCCTACGGGTTTTATATTGGCAGCAGCAATAACATCCTGAGCGCCAACAACGTTTACTACAACGGGACCCTCGGAATTTATGTGCCTTCTTCCAACAACTCTATCACGGGCGGGAATGTCTATGGCAATACGAATTACGGGATCTATCTCAACGGTTCTAACAATACCGTCAGCGCCAACAACGTCTATAACAATTCGACTTATGGGATATATTTTAATGCGGGAACAAAAAATTCTTTGAACGGGAACAGTATTTATGGCAATAGCTACGGAGTTTATTTTAACGGCGGAAGTGGCCACGCGTTGAGCAATAACTATATTTACGGCAATGGAATCTATGGTCTCTATGATTCTGCTGCCACTGGCATCGTGGTCGCCGGCGGCGCTCTCGGGTATTCGTCCAGCTCTGTCTCCTCTCCGGATCAGACGGATGAAGTGTTTTTTTTCAATACGCTTAATCCCAGTAACGCCGTTTTCAAGAATGTTCAGATCAACAATCCGTCTGTCAGCATCTCTACGCAGGGGTTTAACCATGCGGGCACTTCTCTGGTGAATTATTCGACCACTGGGGTCGTGCAGGTGTACGGCGACTACCAGGGATCCGGAAGCATTTTCAAAATGGATTACGCCGCCAATACCTATGCGTCCAGTTTCGCCAACGTCGCGCTCATCATGGGGGTCGGCCACAATATTTCGAATGTGACGACATTCGATGCCAATACCCGGACGGAACTGATCACGGTGACGGCCATCGACAGCGGGCACTGGCAGGTGGTCGGTTCTTCCTCCGGCGTGATCAATGCGTCGTTTGCCTGCGCGCAGGGGAGTGCCTCCTGCATTTTCACCAGTTCCCAAGTGAACTTTACCTTAACCACCGGCAACCCGACGTTGGCCGGGGATCTTCTGGACCTCGTGACGATCGCTTCTTCCAACGATGGCCCGATCCAGAAAAATCTCTATTTCGGTAGATCGGCGTCGGTGAGCTCCACGTGGAATAACAATAGCGGCCGGTCGAAAATGGAGTTTGCACCGGGATCCGGGTTTGAGGCGGTGGGCGTTTCGACGGCCCCCACGACGATCACCATGCTGGGCGGTTCCACCTACTATAGTTTTGCAGACAGCGGAACGTTCACGGTGCAGTATGCGTCCTTCACCTTCATGGACGAAAGTGGAATCCAGTTGCTCAATTCCGGGCCCTTCGTCATTGGCAATTCAACATTCGACTACCCCGGATCGGGACAGACGTCCACAAGTACCCTTTTCACGTTGAACAATGTCACCGCCAGCACAATTTCGATTTATGGTGTGACGTATTCCAGTAATGCCGGCAATATCGCGAACTACAACTACACCATCTTAGGATCAAGCGCGGGACTCTCGTGGACGAATTATGCATACACCGGAACGCTCGTGGGCAGTGGAAATGAACGGAATGATATCGCGGGCCTGATCCAATGGAATAATAGCTGGAGCAGTTCCACCTACTGCGGTTTGGTAGAGAGCACCCTTTCCGGTCCCTGGAGCCAAACGGCGACCTGGAGTCCGCCGGTCATTCCATCCAGTTGTACCGCCGTGCTTATTGTTCCGGGAACCACGGTGACCGTCGACATTTCCACAGCCACGGCCAGCACGACGACCGTTAGCGGACAGCTCTCATTTAGCCGCGTCGTGGGCAGCACGCTCACCATCGTCGGTGGAAATATGTATGTCAATTCTGGCGGGACGCTCGATATGGGCACGCAAGGCAACCCGATCAATACGTCCAGCGCCACCTTAATTCTGGCCTATGGACAGTCGCCAGGTCAGTATGGACTGATTGCGAATCAAGGAAGCAATTTCTCCGTCTACGGTGCCACAATGACACCGTGGACGACGGTCACCTCGCCATCCAGTTTTGGGAAAGGAACCACCGGATTCCCAATTACATTGGCCGCCGCCACCGGTTGGAGTGTGGGAGACCAGATCCTGATTGATACCGAGCCCGTCACCATTACGGGGCTGTCTGGGAATCAGATCACAGGCATTAGCCCCGGTCTTGGAAATGTGTATTACACCAGTACGTCCGCACATGTGGGGATGTTGTCTCACAACGTCGTGATCCGATCTTCGGGGACCAACATAATGTCCGGCGGAAACTCGGCCTACGTCTTAAGCTTTGTCCAAAATACAACCAGTTTTGCTGTCGCTTATGGAGATTTTCAGTATTTGGGGAACACTGCCCAAACGCAATATAGCGGCATTTCACTCGGGGATGGACTCACCATTACAGGGGAACAAGGGTCTATCTCCAGTTCGACGGTGCGATATAGCGGATATGGCATCCAGGGTTCCTATGCCACATCAATGACCTTGACTGGCAATGTGATGTATTACGACGTAGAGCCGATTAGTCTGGGGAGTTCCAATGGCAATACGGTTGGAAATCTGATTGTAAATTACACGGTTGGCGGCGCCTATGAAGGCAATTCGATTTCCTATAACTACAGTTCGGCGGGGAGTATTGCAAACAATGCGATCCTCTGGCCCATGGCCTTTGCCGCTGCGATAAGGTTGTTTGAGGACCCAACCGTTTCTATTTCTGTCACGGGGAATTTCATCTATCTCGGGGTATTGGTAAATAATCCGATCCTAATTTACTTAGGCGGTCCCGGAATTACCATTTCCGGGAATGTCATCACAAAAAACAGTGGGTCGGGCGGCTATGTGGCTGCCATTAATGGCGTCGGATCCAATATGACCATTAGTTCCAATACGATTTTTGGTAACACTGCGATGTACGGCATAGGAGTGTTGAATTCTTACAACCTCGCGATTGCGAGCAACACCATTTATTCCGACAGTTGGGATGCCATCAATATCTCCACGTGCGCTAATACGACGCTCAACAACAACATCGTGTATTCCAATGCGGGCAACGGGCTGCATCTCATCGGGTCGACAGGCACGATCTCCACAAATGACTATTTTGGCTATGACGCAAATTCGAATGCGCATGCCGACGCCGGCGCGGAAATCGTCTTTGACAGCACGGCGTCGGCCAGCAACCTCATTCTGTATGGGGATCAGGTCAATCCGTCCCCGGGTATTTTGAAAGGAGGATTCAGTCAGGCGAACGCGTCTCTGGTGTCTTACAACCAGAACTTTACGACGGGTACGGTGAGGATCTATGGCGATTATCAACTCGCGGGTTCTACGCTGGCCTTGGATTATGTCAACGCCCTTTATCCCGGTTCGGGAGATGCCAACATGCAGAAGGCGCTCTACTTCGCGGCTTCCAGCTCGACGTACAACCACGGGCGCTCCACGCTCGAAATTGCCTCCTCGGGTGGCTTCCATGCGGTGGGTGTATCCACGGCGCCGACGATCATCAGCATGTTGGGCGGTTCCACCTATTACACGTTTGTCGATAGCGGACCGTTCAACGTGCAATATGCGTCCTTCACGTTCATGGATGAAAGCGGCATCCATCTCTTAAATTCCGGGCCGTTCTCGATCCAGAATTCGACGTTCGATGATCTGGGTTCTGGCCAGGCATCGGCCAGTAGCTTGTTTACCCTGCAGAATGTGACCAACAGTTCGATCACACTGGCGGGCGTGACGTACAGCTCGACCTCCGGCAACGCGACCAACTACAACTACTCTATTCTGGGTTCCAGCACGGGATTGTCTTGGCTGAATTACAACTACTCAGGAACGCTGATCGGCAGCGGCAATGAACATAACGATCCGGCAGGCCTCATTCAATGGGGTGGCGTCGATTGTTCGACCTTGACGAGCGTAGCTTCCGGTCCCTGGAGCGCGGCATCCACCTGGAGTCCTGCTATTGTTCCCACAAGCTGCAATCCGGTCTACGTCATCTCCGGTACGACGGTGACGGTCGACATCAGCACAGCCACCGCAAGCACGACCACCATCACCGGCCAGCTCTCGTTCAGCAGGGTTGTCAGCAGCACGCTGACGATTGTCGGCGGCAACGTTTATGTGAACGCGGGCGGGACATTGGATATGGGAACGCAGGCCAGTCCGATCAATGCCTCGAGCGCGACGTTGATCCTGGCTTTCGGCAAGGTGGCGGGACAGTACGGATTAATTATCAGCAGCGTGGGCGGCAACGGCAGCTTCTTTGTGTACGGCGAGACGAAAACGCCATCAACGCTTTACAACGATAGCCCCACGACCATCGGCCCGGGATCGGTATCTTTTAATGCGGTTGACACGACGGGCTGGCAGAACGGCGACTTGATTACCGTTGATACCGAGGCCGTCACCGTTAGTGGGCTCCCGGGCAACACCATCACGGTATCGCTCGGGCTTACACATTACAGTTCCAACACCATCCGGGTGAATGATCTTTCTCGCAATGTGGTGGTTCGCTCCTCGGGGACCAACACCGGAACTAATACGGCCTATCTGCAGAATAACGTGACCAGCGCGGCCAACTTCAACGTCAATTATGGGGAATTCGATTATCTCGGCGCCGGCGTCGCAAAAAAATTCGGCATTGATTTTGAAACGGCCCAGGGGTCCATCTCCAGTTCAACGATCCGCGGTGGATACTACGGAATCTACCTCAATACGTCTTCGTCCAATACCTTTACGGCCAACACCCTCTACGCCAATTCAAACATCGGCGTTTATGTGAATGGAAATAAGAACACATTCATGGCTAACAACAGTTATGCCAATGGGTCCTACGGCTTTTATCTCCCATCGGGTGGAAACACGTTGACTGCCAACAACAGTTATAAGAACAACCCCTATGGATTTTATATTGCCAGCATGAACAACATTCTGAGCGCCAACACCGCCTACGCCAATAGTACCATCGGAATTTATGTGGGCAATTCCAACAACTCGATCACGGGCGGGAATGTCTATGGCAATACGACTTACGGGATCTATGTCGCCGGCACTTACAACACGATCAGCGCCAACAACGTCTATGCCAACACGACTTACGGAATATATATAACTGGACCGACCGGTAAAAATTCGGTGAACGGAAATAACATTTATAGCAATGGGTATGGGGTTTATTTTTCCGCGGGAAGTAACAATACGTTAACCGGCAACTACAGTTACAGCAACGGCTATGGTATCTATAACGCTGGTGGCACTGGCAACATGGTCGCCGGCGGCGCTATCGGGTATTCTTCCAACTCTGTCTCCTCTCCCGATCCGGCGGGCGAAGTCGCTTTTTTCAATAGTGCGGTCAGTAACATCGTCCTCAAGAATGTCCAGATCAACAACCCGTCTGTCAGCATCTTGACCCAGGGGTTTGCCAAAGCGAACAGTTCTCTGGTGAATTATTCGACCACTACGGGTGTCGTGCAGGTTTACGGCGATTATCAGGTGACGGGTTCGACATTCTCTGTGGACTATGCCAATGAATTATATACCTCCACCGCCACTACCCCCATCGTGATAAGCGGCGCTGAAGCCGCCTCCAATTTCACGGTAGTGTGGACCTCGGATACGTATGCGGCCAATCAACTCGTGACGATTCAATACAACGGGTCCAACTGGGTGGTCTCGGGATCTTCGACAGCGGGGACCGCGACAATCGTTTCTGGGAATTCCGGCAACTGGCCTTCCACCAATCCGCAGGTGAACATCGGCATTGGCAATGCGACGGCGTCCAGCGGGGATATGGCGGTGTTCAGTTTGATGGCGGCTTCCAACGATGCCGGCCAGCCCAAACAACTCTATTTTGGACTCTCCGCCAACTCCGGTTCAACGTGGAACAACAACACGGGCCGCTCGAAGATCGAAATCGCCTCGGGCGGCGGATTCCACGCGGTGGGCGCCGTCGGCAGTCCGACCACCATCACGATGCTTGGTGGATCAACGTACTACACCTTCGTCGATTCCGGCGCGTTTACGATCCAGTATGCGTCGATGACAGACATGGATGAGTCGGGTGTGCAGCTGTGGAACTCGGGGTCTTTCGCGATCAATGATTCGACGTTTGATTACTCGGGCTCAAGCGCAATATCGACCTCCACGCTCTTCACGCTGACGAATGTGACGAACAGTATCATCACGCTCACAGACGTGAGCTATGGTGTCAGCCGCGCCAATGGGACGAATTATAACTACACGATCGTGGGGTCCAGCACAGGTTTGTTATGGACCAACCTCAATTACACGGGGGCCCTCGCGGGCGATCCGTATGAACGGAACGATCCCGACAACCACATTCAATGGGGCACGACGGGGGTGAATACGTGCCAGCCGGTCGCCAGCCAAGTCACGGGCAACTGGTCGAGCACGGGCACGTGGAATTTCGGTTTTGTGCCCACGAGCTGCAATGCGGTGTATGTCGTGGCCGGCACAACGGTGACGGTGGATATTTCGACGGCCACGGCCAGCACGACGACGATCACCGGCCAGCTGTCGTTCAGCCGCGTGGTGAGCAGCAGCACGCTGACCATCGTTGGCGGAAATGTCACCGTGAACGCCGGCGGAACATTGGACATGGGAACTTCGGCGCTTCCTATTAATACATCGACCGCTACATTGGTCTTGGCCTATGGGTCCGCTCCCGGACAATATGGGTTGATCATTAACAACGGCGGGAACTTCACGGTTTACGGCGCGGCCAAGACACCGTGGACGACGCTCGTCAGTCCATCTCTGGTCGGCAAAGGGCTTACGGGTGTTCCGTTCACGGTGGCCGATGCCACGGGTTGGCAGGTGGGCGATACCATCACGATCGATTCGGAAACGGCGGTCATCACGGGCCTCTCCGGCAATCAAGTGACGATCACCCAATCCCTGGGCCAGGTCCATGTGGCCACCTTCCCCGTCGTGGTCGCGGACCTCTCGCGCAATATCCTGGTGCGATCGTCGGGGACAAATACGTCGACGAACACCAGCTATATCTACACCCTGGCCCAAAACGCGACCAACTTCAATCTGACTTACGGCGAGTTTGCCTATCTGGGCGCCGTCGCGACTAATGCTACGGGTATTTATTTCGGCAGCAGCGCTTCCGGGAGCATGTCCTCTTCCACGGTGCGCAACGGATACCGAGGAATCGATGCGGAGTCCTCCAACCAGGTCCAGCTCAACGGAATGGACGTTTATTTCGCGGTGGATAATGGAGTGGAGCTGTTCAACCCGGCCCAGGCGATGGTGACGAACAGCAACCTCGCGGCCTGCGGCAACAGTGGACTGTTCACGCACGGCACTCCTTTCTATGTCGCCTCCAACAATATTTTTTCAAATCAGGGAACTTTTAGTCTGAACGACCAGGCTCCCGGTTCGACGTATCTGCTCAACAATGTTTATTCGAATGGTTCTGATGGGATAGGCCCTACTACGAATAGCATGTTTGTGTCGAATACGTCACATGGGAACGGCCGGTATGGAATCCAGGAGCAGGCTGTTGGGAATATTTATATTTCTAACGTGGTCTATTCCAATCTGAACTATGGTCTTTTTATTAATGGGGGCGCCGCCGGGTCGGGCACCATGGTCAATCAAGTCCTGGGATACAACGGCGCGGCCTCAGCGCCCGACGGCAGTCAGGAAATCTCCTATGTAGCGGGAGCGACCGGGCAAACCCATATCTTAAAGAACGCTCTCGTCAATCCAGCTTCCGGGATCAACGTCGCGAACTTTAACTCCGCCGGGACTTATTTGGCGTCCTACAACCAGAACTACGTGACCGGCACCGTCAAGATTTACGGAGATTATACGCTGGCGGGTTCGACCCTGACCTTAGACTACGCGAACAATCTCTATGCCTCCACGGCCACAGCGCCCACGGTTCTGTGGGGCGGCGAAGCATCTTCCGGATTCTTGGTCAATTCAACGTCCGATATGTCTGCGGTCAGCCAACTGGTGACCCTGGTTTACAACGGAACCAACTGGACGGTGACGGGTTCTGTCAGCGGTTTTATCTGCAACGCGTCCGGCACGGGTAACTGCGGCTCGCCGGTCCAGTTCAACCTGACGGTTCCATCCGGTCTGGCTGTTGGCGACCTGGCCGATTTCGGCTTAATTGCCGCTTCTCAAGACGCCGGCCAGTCCAAAGCCCTCTACTTTGGAAAGGCTGCGACGACCAGTTCATCCTGGAACAACAACACGGGCCGCTCGAAGATCGAGATAGCTGCGAGCGGAGGATTTCATGCGGTGGGTGTATCCACGGCGCCGACGACCATCACGATGCTCGGCGGTTCCACGTACTATACGTTCATCGACAGCGGACCGTTCAACGTGCAATTTGCGTCCTTTACGTTCATGGATGAACGCGGGATTCAATTGTTGAACTCCGGGCCGTTCTCGATTCAGAATTCGACGTTCGATTATCCGGGCTCTGGTGTGGTCTCCACCTCGACGCTCTTCACGCTGCAGAACGTGACGAACTCGACGATCACGCTCTACAATGTGACGTATTCGAGCACGTCGTCGGGCAATCAGTACAACTATAACTACAACATCATCGGATCGAGCACGGGGCTGTCGTGGATGCAGCAGGCCTACACCGGAACCTTGGTCGGCGCGGCCAATACGCAGGATGATCCAACGCAGCAGCACATCCTCTGGGATCCCGTGGGGTGCAGCACGATCACGAGCGTCATGAATGGGGCGTGGTCGAGCACGAGCACGTGGAATTCCGGGTTTGTGCCGACCTCCTGTAATCCCGTGTACGTGATCAGCGGCACGACGGTGACGGTGGATATCTCCACCGCGACGGCGAGCACGATGACGATCACTGGGCAACTCTCATTCAGTCGCGTGAATAGCAGCACGCTGACGATTGTCGCCGGAAATGTTTACGTGAACGCGGGCGGGATGCTGGATATGGGGACGCCGGCCACTCCGATCAATACGTCGAGCGCAACGTTGATCTTGGCTTATGGATCAACGGCGGGGCAATATGGATTGATTATCAACAGTGCGGGGGGCAACGGCAGCTTCCAGGTTTATGGCGAGGCGAAGACGCCGTCGACGCTTTACAACGATAGTCCCACGACCATCGGTCCGGGATCGGCATCCTTTAATGTGGTGGACACGACGGGTTGGCAGAACGGCGACCTGATTACCGTCGATACCGAGGCTGTCACCGTCAGCGGGTTGCCGGGCAACACGATCACGGTATCGCTGGGGCTGACGCATTACAGTTCCAACACCATCCGGGTCAACAACCTGTCCCGCAATGTGGTGGTGCGCTCTTCTGGAACCAGTAATTCCACCAACTCGGCCTATTTAGAGAACTTGGTCACAAACGCGACCAATTTCAACGTCAATTACGGAGAATTTGCTTATCTGGGGGCCAATGTCGCCCCCAAGTTTGGGATCTACTTTGGAGCCGCGCAAGGAACCATTTCCAGTTCGTCCGTGCACAATGGATACTACGGAATTTACTTCTTTTCTTCTTCCAACAACACCCTAAGCGCCAATAACATTTATGGCAATATAACTACCGGACTTGGCAACGCGACCTATGGTATTTATCTCAATTCTTCTTCCAACAATCTACTGAACGCTAACAATAGTTATGGTCATTCAAGCATACAATCCAATACGTACGGCATTTATCTTCATTCTTCGTCTAATAACAACATCCTGAGCGCCAATAACAGCTATGGCCATAAGGGCGGTGGTTCCAACGTATACGGGATTCTTCTCGATGGTTCTTCCAATAACAACACTTTGAATTCTAACAACGCCTACGGGAATTCAGGCAGCCCTACAGCCGAGTACGGTATAGAACTCAACGCTTCTTCCAATAACACGTTAAGCGGCAACAACTGCTACGGCAATAGGACCGTAGGAATTCAAATAGCAGGCTCGAACAACACATTAAGCGCCAACAACAACTATGGCAATGGGACCACCGGAATTGTCCTTAGCGGTTCTAACAACGTCTTAAGCGTCAACAACATCTATGGCAATGGGAGTAACGGGATCCAAATTAATACATCTGTAGGTGACATAGTTGAAGGCGGCGCCATTGGTTATTCGTCCAGCTCCGTTGCCTCTGCTGATGCAACGGCTGAGGTTTCCTTTTTGGGAACTAGTAACTCAGTCTTCAAAAATGTGCAGATTAATGCATCGCCAGGAATCAGGACCGCAAGTTTTTCAACATCCGGCACTTACCTGGTGAATTATTCGACCACTCCCGGCATCGTTCAGGTATTCGGGGATTATCAGCTGTCCGGCTCAACCTTTTCTGTGGATTATGCCAATGAACTTTACACGTCCTCTGCGACCAATCTCAAAGTGATGAACGGTGTTGAAGCCGCGTCGAACTTCACGATCAGTGCGTTGAACGATACCAATGCCGTCAACCAACTGGTTACCCTGCATTATGTCGGAGGGTCCACAAACTTGTGGACCGTGACGGGATCTTCAACGGGACTTATGTGTTCGATGGCGATCAGCGGCAACGCCGACTGCCCTTCCTCTAATACGCAGTTCCACTTAGCGATAGGCGCCGCCGCAGCCATCGATGGCGACCAGGCGGACTTTGCGCTTTTGGCGGCGTCCAAAGATGCCGGCCAGCCAAAGAAACTCTATTTTGGGCTATCCGCCACTTCCGGCTCGGCCTGGAACAACAACACCGGCCGCTCCGAGATTGAGATCGCTTCCGGCGGCGGCTTCAGCGCGCAGGGCGCGGCGGGTAATCCCACGACGATCACGATGTTGGGTGGCTCGACGTATTACACCTTCATCGATTCAGGCGCGTTCACCGTTAACTATGCGTCCTTCACCTTCATGGATGAAAGCGGCATCCATCTCTTAAATTCCGGGCCGTTCTCGATCCAGAATTCGACGTTTGATTATCCGGGTTCGGGTCAGGCGGCGACGAGCAGCCTGTTCACCCTGCAGAATGTGACCAACAGCACGATCACCGTCTCTGGCGTGACCTTCAGTTCCAACTCGGGCAACGCATCGAACTACAACTACAACATCATCGGATCAAGCACGGGACTGTACTGGACCCAGCAGTCATACACCGGAACGTTGGTCGGCGCAGCCAACACGCAGGACGATGCGACGCAGCAGCACATCCTCTGGGATCCGGTGGGATGCTCGACATTCACGAGTATTCAAAACGGGTTGTGGTCCTCGACGAACACCTGGGACTCGGGGATCGTTCCAACATCCTGTAACCCGGTGTACGTGATCAGCGGCACAACGGTGACGGTGGATATCTCCACAGCCACTGCCAGTACGACGACGATCACGGGTCAGCTCTCGTTCAGCCGAGTGAATAGTAGCACGCTGACGATTGTCGCCGGAAATGTTTACGTGAACGCGGGCGGGATGCTGGATATGGGGACGCAGGCTACCCCGATCAATGTGTCAAGCGCGACGTTGATCCTGGCTTACGGTTCCACCGCCGGACAATACGGATTAATTGTCAGCAGCGCGGGCGGCAACGGCAGCTTCCAGGTTTACGGCGAGGCGAAGACGCCGTCGACATTATCAACCGATGGTCCGACGCTGGGTCCCGGCGCGGTGACCGTGCATGTGGTGGACACGACGGGCTGGCAGAACGGGGATTTAGTGACGGTCGACACCGAAGCGGTTATCCTCAGCGGAATGCCGGGGACCAGTTTCAGCGCCACGCTGAGTGTTGCCCACTACAGTTCGAATACCATCCGGGTGAACAACCTGTCCCGCAACGTGGTGGTGCGCTCCTCGGGAACCAACACCGCAAGCAACACGGCCTATCTGTTAAATGATGTGACCAGCGCGGCTAACTTCAACGTCAATTACGGGGAATTTGATTATCTGGGGGCCAATGTCGCGACCCAATACGGGGTCGACTTTGAGTACGCTCAGGGCAGAATATCCAGCTCAACCGTGCGAAGCGGCTATCGGGGCATTTATCTCAATGCGTCTTCCAACAGCACCTTGAACGCTAACAATATCTACAGCATTCCAACCCCAGGGATTGGCCATCCGAGTTACGGAATTGCTCTTATCTCCTCTTCCAACAATCTCCTGAACAATAACAATACCTATGCCATCGCCGCATTTAGCAATGGGTATGGAATTTATCTGAGCGGCTCTTCTAACAATACTTTAAGTGGCAACAATGTCTATGACAATATATCTGGATCTAACGGCGCCGGAATTGGCTTTACCAGTTCTTCCAACAACACTTTAAGTGGCAGCAATAGCTACGGGAATAAAGTTGCAAGCGGAATTTCTGTTAGCGGTTCCAACAACATTCTCAGCGCGAACAATAGCTATGGCAATAGCTTCGCATACGGAATTAATATAGGCGGTTCTGCCAATGTCCTCATCGGAAACTACGTCAGCGGCAATTCGACATACGGCCTCTTTAACGCCGGTAGCGGGAATGTGGTTGTGGGTGGCGCCGTAGGATACTCGTCGAGTTCCGTTTCTTCTCCCGATACCACGGCGGAGGTATATTTTAATACTGGTGG